>Ga0070741_10003476_pt1 | contig 39071 bp, 38 predicted proteins | sample Coa_R1_4_FD_66440 | JGI IMG/M metagenome (GOLD analysis project Ga0070741, IMG submission 66440) | Surface soil microbial communities from Centralia Pennsylvania, which are recovering from an underground coalmine fire - Coalmine... | ecosystem: Environmental > Terrestrial > Soil > Unclassified ...
GATTGCATACAACGGGAAGTCACCTCTGAATTCGATGGTAGCCCCGGGGTGACTCGAACACCCGACCAACGGTTTAGGAAACCGCTGCTCTATCCATCTGAGCTACGGGGCCACGGCGACTGATGCGATTATCTCATGGCAATCTCTCTTGCTATTTTGTCTGTGCCGCGAAGGGTGCCGAAAATTCGGCACTCCGCGTCGGCACGACTCGCACCTTGATTGTGGAACCCGTCTGCAATCTGCTCCGCATCCCGCGGTACTAATCGGGAACACTTCAAAGATTTGTTGAACAAAGTTTGTAGTCAGACCGCAAGTTCCATGATAGCGTCCGAACTATCACCCATGTTTCCAACTTAAGTTCGCCACATCGCAGGTGGACACTATGCCGCTCCAGCATTTCCGAAGGGCTAAGCCCGATGTCTCTTGCTCTCCTCTTTCCCGGTTTGCTCTTCATCTCGTCATCTTTTGTTCCTTAGTGGCGTGGAGTTCCTCCGTCGCTTTCACCGAAACCGACAAGGCCAAGCCGGACGAACATGCTGCTCCCTCCTCCGACTATGTCGGCTCCGATACCTGTAAGACTTGTCACGAAGACCTTGCCAAGCATTTCGAGCAGACCGCGCACTTCGCCACCATCCAGAACAAGAAGGCGACTGCGGCGCACCAGGGATGCGAGGGTTGTCATGGTCCGGGCAAGGCGCACGTGGACGGCGGCGGCGACGTCTCGAAAATTATCAGCTTCAAGAATCTCAGCGGCGAGGAATCCTCCAAGCGCTGCCTCGAGTGCCACTCGGGGGAGCACGAGCAGGGAAATTTTCTCCGTTCCTCCCACGCCAGCGCCGACGTCGGCTGCACCAGTTGCCACTCTCCTCACAAGGCCTGGAAGGAAAAGGCTCTGCTTACCGAGAAGCAGCCCCAGTTGTGCTACCAGTGTCACACCGAAACCCGCGCTGAGTTTGACCGTCCCTTCCGCCATCGCGTGAACCAGGGATTGATCGAGTGCGGCGATTGCCACAACCCGCATGGCGGAACCCACTCCACCCAGTTGCGGGCCAGCGCCGACGAGGACCAGGTCTGCTACAAGTGCCACCGTGAGAAAAAGGGGCCATTTGTCTTCGAGCACCTGCCGGTGAAAACCGAGGGTTGTGTCAGTTGTCACATGCCGCACGGCTCGACTTCCCCGCGCCTTCTCAAGGTGGCCCAGGTCAATCAACTCTGCCTGCAATGTCACACGCTGGCGCTGAGTAACGTTCCTTCGCAGCCGCCGATTGGCCCGGCACACAACCAGGCTCAGAAGTATCAGGCATGCACCATGTGCCACGCGTTCATTCACGGCTCGAATTTCAGTGAAGTCTTTTTCAAGCCGTAGGTCCAGATGTTGGCATGGGGAGATACACTCATGAAACTCAAGGTCTCCTATTCGCTCATAGCAATCGTCGTTTCGACAGTCGTCTTCGCACAAACTTCACCGAGCAGCCCCCCAGGAACTGCTCCTGCCGACCAGGAAGGCAAACAACTGGGCAGCTACCAGGTTCAGCAGAGCATAGAGTTTGGCTATCGCTTCGTTGACGTGGCAAGAAGCTCGGAAGTGTATAAAACCTTCATCAACCAGGATGAAGGCTTTCGCGTGCTCGAGCAGACACTCAACCTGCGCTCGATGGATCACTCCGCCGTCCTCTTCGATCGTCTCAGCGCCAGTTCCTTCGGATGGGGAGGCGACCCTGAGAATGCGGCCCGTTTGTCGGTCTCGAAGAATGTCTGGTATGACTTCAATTTCTCCTTCCGTCGCGATCACAACTTCTTTGACTACGACCTGCTGGGAAACCCGCTCAATCCCGCGTCTTCGACTCCCAGCATTCCGGTGACCTTCTCGCCGCACCAGTTTGCGACTACGCGCCGCATGTACGACGCGAACCTCACGATCCTGCCGCAATCCCGGTTCAGCGTGCGCCTGGGCTTCTCGCGTAACCGTTCCGAGGGACCTTCTTTCTCCAGCTTCCACGAAGGCACCGATCCGCTGTTGTTCCAGAATTGGAATGTCAGCTCCAATGACTACTTCATCGGCTTCGACTTGAGAGTCCTGCCCCAGACCACCATCAGCTACGATCAGGCAGTCTCGTTCGACAAGAACGACACCAACTACAGCTTGGCTCCTTTCGCGCCCGCGTTCCTGGCCGACGGGACCCCGGTGAGCTTGGGCTTACCCTTCAACACACCCGCCAATCAGCCTTGCAGAACGCCCTTTATCGGCGGGTTCGCCAATCCCAGTTGCAACCTCTACATTCAGTACGTCCGCAACCAGCGGGTTCGCACGACCACTCCCACGGAAAGATTAAGCTTGCGCTCCAACTACTTCCGCCGCGTGAGTATCGCCGCGGAAGCTTCGTATAGCTCCGCCAGCCTGGATAGTCCTTATTTCGAGTCTTTCAATGGATTGGTGACTCGTACTGGAGTACGGCAGTTTACGTTCACCGGGCCGGCCTCGACGCAGCGCGTGGCTTTTAATTCTTACGCCGGCGTGACGGTAAGCCTCACCAGGACCCTGAACCTGGTGGACAGCTTCCGTTATGACAATTTCCGCATTCCAGGTCAGTGGTTCTCTACCCAAACCGATATAGTCGGAGTTCCGGTCGGAACTCCCCCCGCAGTGAATGTACTGCTCAGCCCCTTGTTGCCCCCGGACGTAACCACCGCCTTAACCATCAACTTCTTGGGCCAGAAGTCGTTCTTCAACGAGATCGGCCTGGAGTATTCGCCGTCCAAAAGAGTGGGGGTTCGGGTGGGCTACCGTCTTCGTCACCGCCGGGTCTTCAAATTGGAGCCGGAAATACTCGCCGACCCTGAATCCGGTCTAGGAGAATTTGAGGGCGACACCATCGAGGTCAACGAGCATACGCCGTTCATCGGAGTATGGGTGCGGCCAGTGGACTCGCTGCGAATTAATCTTGAGGCAGAGTCGATGGCCGCCGATAATTTCATAACCCGCGTCAGCCCGCGGCAGAGGCAGCGCTATCGGGGGCGCGTGAATTACCGCCCCAGGCGTTGGGCCAGCATCGGCGCCAGCACCGATATTACAGAAGGCCGCAATGGCGAAAGCGATACCCAGTTCCAGCAGCACTACCGCAATGCCGGGTTCCTGGCTTCTCTGTTTCCAAACAATCGGATCGGCCTTGACCTCGCCTATAACTACACCAACTCTCTACAGTCTTCATTGATTTGTTTCAATGGGAGTTTCACTCCTCCGGAAACGATTCTGAATGGATGTCCTACTTTTGATTCCAGTCTGAACAACAACCCCAACCAGATCCGGTTTGAGTACGCGAGCCAGGTCCAGTACGTAAATCTCAACCTCCGTTTTCAGCCCATCAAGCGCGTGACCCTGCTGGCCGGATACGCCTTGACCCACAGCGACGGCCACGAAACCGTGCTCAATCCCCTGCAACCTCCGGAACCCCTGTTCTTCGATTTTCACCGGCCGTTGGCGGGCATCGAGATTGGCTTCGCACCCAACTTAAGCCTGAATGCGCATTGGAATTACGATCAGTATGCGGAGGACTCGGTGACGGGACCGACCGCGCCGCGTAATTTCCACGACAATCGCACCGTGCTGTCGCTGAGATACGAATTCTGAGAGCTTGTCGGAAGGGCTCTAATCGTTGATGCGCTCGGAGAAGTCAATCTCGTTGCGCAGCGCGCCCGCCGCCATGCGGGTTTCCAGAAACAGCAAGATGGTCCCCAGGAACAGCATGAGAGCACCCGCCATGGTGATGGTCGAAGCCAGCCAGGGCACTGACTCGTGCAGATAACGATCCAGGGCGATCGCTAGACTACCTGCCACCAGCAAACCGATGGAGAGGTAGTAAGCCGACAGGGCAAGCTCCGCCAGCCTGGAGCGGCGCCGGTAAAGCACCAGCAACCCGCGGCAGAAGCGGATTCCCTCCTCCTCGCGCGCCGACCGGAACGACTCCAGCATGGCCATCGTCTTACGGGCGCGGTCGCCAATGCGGGCAATCCGGCTCAGCGTGGATCCCACCAGGTTCGCCACCGCAAGAATCAGAAGGGCCGGGGCCACTAACGCGGAAATGACTCCCAATCCGGATAGGGGGTTTTGCACTTGCATGATGCAAGCCTAAATCCATCCGCATGGTGGTGCTGTGACGCTCAGCACAGACGTTGCCCCACAACAATTCGCCCAATCCGACCACCAGCTTTTTCATCTATAAAGAAACGGAGTCATTCCGGGCACCGCCGCCGTATCAGCCCGGCTCATTTTTTCAGTTCGACCAGGATGACTTCCATATCGTCGAGCGCTTCGTCCGAATGGGTGACCGGCCCGCGAATCTGGGTCTCGCCCGATTTCAGTTCCACGATGTTCGATTTCCCATCGGGCTCGCTTAAACGGATCTTGCCCCCCTTGACTACGTAAACCACCGTCTGTGGGTGCGAATGCATCGGCGTCGTGTCGCCCTTCATTGGCGCAAAGCGCAATACCCTCACCTTGTCATTTTCGGCCAGGACTTTCAGTTGCCTGGGGTGGAACTGCATCACATCTTGCGCGGCTAAGGCAGGCAGCACAAGGACAGCCAAGGCTGTCATGATTAACGTTTTGGTTTGCATATTCACTCCGGCGGGGATTATATGCTTGCCGACTTGGCGGATCCTTCGGTCCGGATCGAAGTGTCAGGGTTAAGACAACTCCGCTTCCGTCCACCCTCTTTATTTATGATGGTCGTATTCCGAAGCCATCGGTTTGGGCCGACGCCCGCCTGGACTCCCTGCACTGGAAATTTCCGGCCCTTACGGCTAATCCCGCCACTGGTGCGGCTTTGCCCCACCGGGATAGAAAAACGTTAGGAGACTTCCGGCTCTTGCATTCCTTCTCCCCTGCCCTGAAAATATCCCGACGTACTCGGATTCGCTTCGTAGACCAGCATCTTAAATAGATCTTGGAGTCCTTCCCCTCTTAGACAACGAATACTTCCAACACAATAGCTTCACGCGGGTTCACGACCCGTAGGCAAGGCGCCGTCGTCAAAAATTTACCAGGGTGGGTTTGAAGACCTATGTCGTTGAAACGCGCATCCTTCATCGTTGGAGTTTATCTACTCGCGGGAACCCTCGGGGCGTGGTCGGGAACGTTTCTGCAGGCGCCCACCTTTCCTTGCGGCACCGCCGAGGGCCCGGAGTCGGTGGTTGGCGTCGACCTCAATAACGACGGCAAAATGGACCTGGTCGTCACCAATACACGCCACAACATCCCTGACACCGTAGAAGTTCTCATGGGAAATGGCGATGGAACCTTCCAGGCTCCGGTGGACTACCAAACCTCCACCACTCCCGAAGGAGTGGCGGTAAAGGACGTGAATAACGACGGAAAGCTGGACCTTGTCACCGCCAATACGAATGGCAACAACGTCAGTGTTCTGCTCGGGAATGGCGATGGTACCTTCCAGCCGCGGATGGACTTCAACGCCGGCATCGGCCCGGTAGGAGTCGCGATTGACGATTTTAATGGCGACGGCAAAATGGATCTTGCCACTGCCAACCGCGACGGCAGCACCATGAGCGTCCTCCTCGGCAACGGCGACGGCACCTTTCAACTGCACAAAGACACCGTGACTCTGATCGCGCCGGCTTTCGTCGCGACCGGCGACTTCAACGGCGATTCCAAACGGGATATTGCCCTCGCCTCCGGCGAGACCTCCAGCTTCGTCACAATTTTCCTCGGCAATGGCGATGGCACCTTCACGCAGAAGGGATCTTTCGCCATCGGTGGCGGCCCCAAGGGTGTAGGTGTTGTGGATTTCAACCAGGACAATATCCAGGATCTAGCGATCGCCGCCAATGGCAGTAACACGGTCACAGTTCTCATCGGTAATGGCGATGGAACTTTCAAGCCGCGGGTTGACTACAAAATCGGCAACCACCCCAAGGGCTTAGCTATTGCCGACTTCAATCACGACGGATTCTGGGACATTGCAGCCACCAATGACGGCGCCAATAGCGTTTCTGTCCTGCTCGGCAAGGGCGATGGGACGTTCCAGAACAAGATCATCAACTACGGCACCGACTCCCTGCCTGCCGGCGACACCGTCGGCGACTTCGATGGCGACGGCAACATGGACATCATCGCCGCCAATAACGGCAGCAACTCGGTCACGTTCTTGAAGGGCATCGGAGACGGCACATTCATCGGACGGATCGACTACTTCACTGGTTCGCTGCCCAAGTCGGTCGCGATCGGAGATCTCAACAACGATGGGTTCAAAGACATCGTCACGGCCGATAGCGGCGCCAATACCGTCGGCGTCCTGCTGGGCGGCCCGAATGCCAGTTTCAACTCGCACCAGGAACGCAATACCGGCTCGGTTCCCACCGGTGTAGCTCTCGCGGATTTCAACAAAGACGGTAAGCTGGACGCGGTCACGGCCGACAACGGCTCTAACAAAGTCAGCGTCTTGCTGGGCAAGGGCGACGGCACTTTCCAGCCCAAGACCGATTACTCCACCGCTGCCGGACCGGTCTTCGTGGCGGTCGGGGACCTCAATAACGACAGCACGATGGACCTTGTCGTCGCGGACAGTTCCGCCAGCAAGGTCAGCGTCATGATCGGCGCCGCCAGCGGCACCTTCCAGGCCCACGTGGATTACGCCACCGGGTCCGCTCCGAACTCTGTTGCTATAGCCGACCTCAATGGCGATGGCAAGATGGACCTCGCGGTCACAAACCTCTCCGGCTCCACGGTCAGCATTCTTCTCGGCAACGGCGACGGTACGTTCCAGAACCATGTGGACTATCCCGTAGGGACCAACCCGGTCTCGGTTGCGGTGGGGGACTTGAACGGGGACGGCAAACTGGACCTCGCCGTCGCCAATAACTCCGCCAACACGCTGAGCGTTCTGCTGGGCAACGGCGATGGCACCTTCCAGGGCAAGATGGACAGTCCGACCCTGTCTTTTCCAGTAGGAGTTACGATCGCCGATTACGACTTTGATGGCAAACTCGACGTAGTGATTGCGAACACCGGGCTTACGGTCCAGGAATACCAGGCGGAAACCGGTTCCATCAGCTTCTTCAAGGGAAATGGCGACGGCACCCTGCAGCCTCACGTTGACTTTGTAACCGGACCCAGTCCGTCGTCATTGGCCATGGCCGACCTCAACAACGATGGCAAACTCGACGTGGTTACCGCGAACCCCGGCATGGGCCCGTACTCGGTGAGTGTTTTGTTGAACAATACTCCCACCGGCATTGCCACGGCGACTTTGTCCCCGTCATCGCTCACCTTCCCCATTCGCGATGTGGGCAGTGTCAGCCCCAGTCTCCCCGTCACCCTGACCAACACCGGCACCGCGCCACTGCAATCCATCGCGGGATCGATTACCGGTATCAACCCCACCGACTTCGTGATTCAGAGCACAACCTGTGGCAGCACCTTGGCTGTGGGTTCAAGTTGCGTATTTAATGTTTCCTTTGCGCCCATCGGCATCAACACCCGCTCCGCTACCCTGAGCGTGAGCGACAATGCCTCCAATAGTCCGCAAACCTCGTCGCTTAGCGGCATTGGGACCATCGTGCTGGTGACGCCGGTGAACCTCAATTTCTCCAACCAAAAGGTGGGCACGACTAGTAATCCCAGAACCATTACGGTCAAGAATGTCGGAACCGTCACTCTCAACATCAGCAGTATTACGATCCTGGGAGGCAATGCCGGCGACTTCGCGCGAAGCGGCGGGACCTGCGGCGCAACCCTCGCCGGCGGCAGTACGTGCACGGTACTCGTTACCTTCTCCCCCACCGCTACCGGGGCCCGCACCTCGACACTTCGCGTGAACGACGATGGCGGCGCCAGCCCGCAAAAAGTAACTTTAAGCGGCACCGGAATCTAGCTCTTCCACTCTTCGCAAAAGGCGCGACCCATGGTCGCGCCTTTCATTCAGCTACAAACGTTACAGAGTTCAGGGTATTGCCTGGCTTTGTCACATGGAGTACATTAACGCGTTCTAAAAAGCTAGATCCACTCGGAGGATACGAGTTGCCATGGGTGACATTCCGTCCGCACCTGTGCCAGGCCGATTCGCGGAAAGACCTGTTCTGAATTCCTGGAAAGAAATTGCCCAGTATTTCGATCGCGGTGTTCGTACAGTGCAACGCTGGGAAACAGATTTGAGTCTGCCTGTTCATCGCATCGGCAAGAATAACCGCGGGCCGGTCTTCGCATTTCGTGCTGAGTTAGACCGCTGGCTCCAGGCTTGCGGCACCGCTCTCAACAGGGCTGGCGGCTTCCCGCCCGACTCCGCTACGACGAATTCCCCCAAGCACCCCCTGGAGATCTGGAAGCAGATCAGGGTTTCGACGGAATCCATCAGGGATCGAGCCGAAGAACTTCAAAAACTGGTTGAGAAGTTAAGGACGCTGATGAACTACGCCCCAGCGACACAGTTGCCGCCAACGCCGGAGTCGGTTCAGGCCCACCAGGACTGGCAGAAGCTGGTCATCAGTCCGCACAACTCTCAGCCATCGTTCCCGGTGCAGCTCTCTTTTCCGCCCGGGCGTACAGCCGAAGATAGATCATATAACCGACCACAATCAGATTGACGAGAAGAATTCCGGCGTGAATCAGGGTCGGCTTGTGCATCAGATCGAATACTTCAAACGGTACGTAAATCGCTCCTGAAACCATCGCCAGCCATTCCGCCCAGGCCCGCGCTCTCCATAGTCCATAGGCCTCGACAAAGCGCAGCACGGAATACAGGAACGCGATCCCTGCGATCACCATCAACTTGCTGTCGGTAACCTCGTCGGCCCAGTTCAAAAACATTCGCGCGTAACGATGATCGGGGCTGAGGTGCAGCCAGCCGAGCAGGCTGTCGGCCACGCCCCAAACGTCACGGTGGACCAGCGAGAGCAACCCGCAGCCCGCCAGCAGAACTGCGAGTCCCTTGATGAACTCGAGCGACGCCACCGCCCTCAGGGCCTTCAATTGCCGTTCGTGCTGGTGTTGGTGAACGTCGTCCGCCATATTATTTTCCGGGCTGAAGCAGAAGTTGGTCCGCGGCAGTAAAGATGTGCGCCGGCATCATGAACGTGCTGGCCAACGAGGTCAGTCCCGACGCCGCGAAGATCATCGCCAGTACCACAAACTGGTAGATTGCTGCATACACGGGCCGTGCCCCTGAAAGCAGCATTCCTGCCATCAAGCCCGGGATCCACACGATGCCGAGCGAGCGCAGCGAGTCAATGGCTGGAATCAGACTGGCTTCAAACGAAGCTTGCACGTATGGCGCGACGCTGGTCTTGGCCTCCGCACCCAGAGCCAGCGCAGTCTCGATCTCGCCTACGTGCGCCACCACATCCGCCCGGAACCGGTTGAGCGCGAGCCCATTGGTATTCATCGAATTCGCAATCAGCATGCTTCCGACCGGGACCAGCGCGGTGATGCTGGTGTCAATTACGCCCAGCCACGTCATGAGCGCGATCACCGATCCCGCGCCCATCGCGATGGACCAAGCCGACACCCGGAACGCCCCCGGAATATGCTTGGCGCGGCGCGCCGAGGTCGCTCCCGCCGCAAGGGTCATCACCACCAGCAAGAAAACGCTGGTCCAGCGCGGACCGCGTAGCAACAGATGCAGCACCGATCCTACGGCAATGATCTGTACCAGCCCGCGAGCCATGGCCACCAGCGACTCGCGTTCCAGGTGAATCGCCCGGCGCCGCGCCAGCAGGACCACGACCAACGCGGCCAGCGCCGCGGCCGCCGATTGCGCCAGCCCCAGTTGCAATTGATCATGGAAGATCCGGTTAAGCATGCAACACCTCGCTCGCATCTCCTTGCCGCACAATCCGCCCGGCTTCCATCAGCAATGCACGCCTCGCCAGCCGCAATGCCTGCGCCCGATCGTGGGTTACCAGCACGCAAGTGAGAGAATGCGCGCGCACGATCTCCCCGATCAGGCTCTCAATCCCTGCTTTGGATGCTTCGTCGAGAGCAGAGGTCGGCTCATCCAGCAGCAGCACTGACGGAGAGTTGGCCAAGGTGCGTGCGAAGGAAACCCGTTGAGCCTCGCCGCCGGATAAGTTGGCTACGTTACGAGACGCGTAGCCCTCCAGCCCCACCCGCGCCAGCAACGACTCCACCTCTAAAGCTGTGAGGGTTTGTCCCCGCTGCCGAGGGCCGAATTGCAGATTGCTTTCCACCGTTTCGGGAAAGAGATAGGGGCGCTGCATCACCATGCCCAGCTTGCGGCGAAGCTCCCGTGGCGCGATCTGCCGGTAGTCCTGGTTTTCGAGGTAAACCGTGCCGCTGCTCGGCTCATCCAGCCGATTCAGCAGCCGCAGTAGCGAACTCTTGCCGGCCCCGCTCGGTCCGACCAGCGCGAGGATCTCTCCCGTTTGAACGGTAAAGCTGGCATGGTCCACCAGAATTTTGCCGTTGACGGTGCGCGTCAGGTCCTCGGCCCGCAACACGGGCCTGTGAGAACCCTCAGCATCGTCCAAGTGAGACAAGGCAGGCATTTCAGGACTGCGAACGTACCGCGGCCTGCAACTCTTCGACAATTTCCTGCGATGCTTTTTGCGCGGCCTCGTGCTGCGTCACATCAAAGGAGATCGCGCCCACTCGCGCGTGTCCTCCGCCGCCATAGCGCTCGCAAACTTTTGCCAGGTTGACCGTGGGTGCCTTCGGCGCCCATGGGTTCGACCCCACCGAAACCTTCACCCGGAAACTGCTCTTGCTCAGCCCCACGCTGTAAATGCTCTGCGGGTGTAAATAGTAGGGCACGAATTTGTTATAGCCCTCCAGGTCATAGCCGGTGACATCAAAGAAGATCGTGCCGTCTTTCATGTGACTCTTGTCGCGCAGGATGTCAATGGACTGGCGATGCCGCTCCAGCAACGGCGGGAGCAATGGTTTCACGAACGGCGCTTCCAGGATTTCGCCCAGCGGCTTGGTGGCCAGCAAAGGAATCAGTTTGGGCAGGAATGCTGGGTCCTGGGTGGATTCGATCACCATGGTCAGCTTCATCGCGGGCGCTTGCATCTCGACCGCGTTCTGCGCATCGGGATACATCGCGCCATCAATGATGTCGGTCCAGTGCACGAGGTCAGCCACTGGCGCCGGATCGAACCCAAACCGCCGCTCCGCGATCATGGCCAGAAAGCTGGTACAGGATTTGAAATCAGGATCGTAAAATTTGCGGTTGCTCTGGTCCTGCTCGAAGTGCGCCGCGTCGGCCGGGGTTAGAAACGCGCTTTCATGATGATCGAACCACCATGTGATCTTCGGCGAACTGGAGTACTTGAAGTCCACGATGGCGTTCTCGTCGCCGTCGAAATCGTCTTCGTTGAACAGCGCGCCCGCCCGGTGCAGCAGTCCCGAGAACGTGAATTCCACGTCGCCGCGAATCCGTTCGCGGTAGAAACGCGAAAATAAAGCTGCCGATGAAGCTCCATCGAAACATTTGTCGTGATAGAAGACCCGTACTCTCAAGCGCACGCCCCTTCGCTTCCATTTGCCCGCCGAATGGCTCAGGCATGAAAACCAAAAGTATCTAGGAATGACATTTAAGGGAGCTTCTGTCAAGCGTTCCGAGACCAAACACCGGGAACACAGAGCTTCGCAGAAAAGTTCGATCCACCTGCCTGATCTCTCCTGATCCGCTGGCAGAGTCCCTTGTTATACTCAGCGTTCATGCTCAAGGAAGTGCTTCAGCAAGGGCAAGTGATCGCCGACGCCGCGCTCGAGCGTCTGTTACCCGCTGCAACTCAGCATCCGGTTTCGATCCACAAGGCCATGCGTCACAGCGTCTTTGCCGGAGGCAAGCGCCTGCGCCCGATTCTGGCCATGGAAGCCGGGCGCATGGTTGCCGGTTCCCTTCCCGCCGGCATTGAAGAAGTCGGCGCAGCCCTGGAGATGCTGCACACCTATTCCCTGATTCACGACGATCTGCCCGCCCTGGATAACGACGACTTGCGGCGCGGGCGTCCCACCTGCCACAAAGTGTTTGGCGATGCCATTGCCATCCTCGCCGGCGACGCCCTGCAGACGCAAGCCTACGAAGTGTTGTCGAGAGTCCAATGTGCAGCGGAAGCGCGCGTACGCCTCATCGAAGAGATTGCCCGCGGCACTGGAACCGTGGATGGCATGATCGGCGGGCAGGTCGCCGATCTCGAAGCCGAGCACCAGAAACCGGATCTCGCCATGCTGGAATATATCCATCGCGCCAAGACGGCCGCGCTGATCGCCGCCAGCGTTGTCAGCGGCGGCATTTATGCCGGAGCGGAAGCCGAGGCGGTGGGGAAACTGCGGAACTTCGGCAGGTCCATCGGCCTTGCATTCCAGATCGTAGATGACGTTCTCGACATTACTCAAACCTCTGAGCAACTGGGGAAGACTGCGGGGAAAGACACGGTGGCAGAAAAGGTGACCTACCCTGCCCTGTTCGGCATTGATGAGTCCCTGAAGCGCGCCGATGCACTGGTTGAGTCGGCCTGTGAGTCGCTCGATTCATACGGCCCTCGGGCCGATACGCTGAAGAGCCTGGCACACTACCTGGTAGAACGGAAGAACTAGTTTGTCTCAAAATGATTCGCTTGTAGCTAAGTTATTGATAATTGGTAGAACGTGATTTTACCGCAAACTTCAGGTTCGCTTGTCACGAGAAATGCCATTTGCGGGCCTCTGGAAGGCCCAGGCTGCGAGTTTGCCGGGCGACTCGGGCTTCAGGGTCATTTATCACCTGGCAGCGGCCCTAAAGCGATCCTGGCGCTTTATTAGCTTTTGGCTATAAAGGACAGCTGCTGGTCGCAGGACTTGGAACTTCCCGGTCCTGTGTGTTAAAAAATGCAACGGCGATGGAGTTCGCCACAACCGCCTGCCCCCAGGCTGATAACTCCTACCCACTTAGGAGAGCTCCATCGTGAGTGAATATCTGATTGTCTCGTTAGGCGCGATCTTCGGAGCCTGTTCTCGCTATTACCTCAGCCGGCTCGCGGCAAAGACTCTGGGTCCGGTGTTCCCTTACGGCACGCTGATCATCAACGTGACCGGAAGCCTGATCGTAGGCTTCTTCCTGGTCTACGCTAGCGAGCGCGTGCTGCTCGATCCGCGCTGGCGCTTGCTGGTAGTGGTAGGGTTTTGCGGCGCGTTCACTACCTTCTCAAGCTATGCCTTCGAAACCATGGCCTACTTCGAGCAGGGACAGTGGCATCTGATGCTCACCAACGTCCTTACCAATAACCTGCTGTGCCTGGCTGCCGCCCTTGGTGGCATGGCTCTGGCGCGAGTGCTATAGAATGCCAAGCGGAATGGCAGTCCAAGTCACCATTTATCTCAATGAAGGCGACCGCTGGCAGAATCGCCCGTTGCACATGGAAATCCTCAGCTACCTGCACCGGGAAAATGTCTATGCCGCGGTGACCCTGCATGGAGTCGCAGGTTTTCTTGGCCGGCAGCGCATCAAGACCAGTCATCTCGTTGACGCCGGGGGCAAACTGCCGGTTGTCATCATATTCGTGGACCAGGATGAGCACGTAAACCGGGTGCTCCCCACCCTGAAAGAAATGGCAGCGCATCGCCTGATCGTCCGCGAGAACGTAGTCATCGAGCAAGGGAATCTGGACTAAGAGGTCCACCGTTTGCGTGGCGACCGACGCCGGACCGTCCTCCAGGAGCGAAGCTTCGCCCTGGCGTCAATAGGCTGAGTCCTATCTCGCGCGCCCAGATGCAGCCATCCCACTACGGCTGCAAGACAAGGCTGTGTTGCTTTGACTTCAAGACAGCTTCTTTCGAAAACGGCCAGTTGAACGTGGATCCTTCGTACCAGGCCTTCCAGTGGTCCATGTAGTACGGGCTCAAGAACACTCCCGACTCCCCGGTAACCAGGTTCATTGTGGATTGATCCAGGTCCGCGAGGTCCACGGTCATGCGTTCTGACGGGCCGTGATGTCGGGTCACCGCTTTCACCGTGTATCCGCTGCCTGATTGAGGTTGTGTGCCTGGGCCCGTCCAATGATCAAGCAGCGGGATCTTGCCGAGAATGGGATGCTGAATCTCCGCCGGGTTGTAGTCGGCCCACTTGCCTGTGCTCAGGTTTTTCGGAACCTCGGGCTCAATCACCGAGGCCTCGACCGCCGCGGCTTCCAACTCGTCATAGTTGGCATAACTCTGCGGCAACCAGCGTTGTGGCTGATGGAGCAATACGTTCTCCAGCCACACCGATTGCATACCCCAGCGGTAACTCTTCCAACTCAGGACGCCTTCCGAGTGTTTTGGATCCTTAGGCGCCGGCCCAAGCTTCGGCTCCAGCAAAAGGCGCATGAGTTCCATGCGCGCGCGGGTTTCGACGACTGGAGCGGCAGAATCGGCGCTCATGCGGCCGTCCCAGCCGCGAAGAATCTCGGCCGCCTCCTTGGCTTTGGCCGATGGATTCCGGGCGTGATCGACCGCGTACACCAGGCGCTCGGCGACGAAACGGTCGAAATCGGAGTACGTGTCGTTTTGCAGAGATAACATGTCGGCGGCAGAAAACTTTTTGCCCGACCCAAGCACACGGTAGATGCGAGCCGTGCGCCATGGGGCTTCCCACTGCGAACTGATGGAATAGGGATAGCCATCCGGCGAGATGCGGCCATTGGCCGTGGCAATGATTCCCCATGGCGGGTTGTAAATGCTGGGCAGCTTGTCGAATGGGATATAGCTTGTCCACTCGTACGCGTCCGTGCTGCCGTCTTCGGGGAGGCTGCCATCGCCGGTCGCCCGGATCGGAATTTTCCCGGTGGCCTGGTACCCGATGTTGCCGTCCACATCGGCGTAGACGACGTTCTGGCCCGGCGCGTCGAAGCGTGAGAAGGCACCGCGGAACTGCTGCCAGTTCTGCGCCGAATTGATGTCGAACAGCGGAATGCGCACCCCGTCGTAGACGGTCCAGCGCAGCGCAAGTTTTCTGGTTTCGCCCGGAAGCAGGTCGCTAACGATCGGGCCGTGGCGAGTGATGATGACGTCAATGGTGACGTCGGGCTTGCCCTTCACATGAATGGTTTCCACCCGATGATCGGGCTTCACCCATCCACCCGGCGTCTGGTACTCGCCGGAGCTGTTGAAATTCTCGACGTACACGTCTTCGACCGTGGGCCCGACGTTGGTGAATCCCCAGGCGACGCGCTGGTTGTGTCCGACAATGACGTAGGGCATGCCGGGAAGCGTAACTCCAGCCACATCGAAATTGCCGCTGCGCAAGTGTGCCTGGTACCAGAGATTGGGCATCTGATGGCCGAGATGCATGTCGTCGCACAGCAAGGGCTTGCCGCTTACCGTGTGCGCGCCGGAGACAACCCAATCGTTTGAGCCGACCGGAAAGGGATCACCATCGTTTTCCAGGCTTCCGAGAAAGGTCCCACTTCTCGCAAACAACGCGAGCAAAGGGGCGCCCACGACTTCGTGATTGCGGGTCACTGAGCTGTCGGGCGCCAGGTCCTCTTCGTCGTCCTCGTCGCTACTGCTTTTTTCCTCATCCCGCAAAGTTGCGCGCGGGACCGAAGGCGGGCGGTCATGCCACGAAGTATTGGTGTATAGATCGGCGGTGAGCGCTGGGCCCAGCTTGGCAAGAATCTTCTCATGCCCGAGCTGATGGGGATCGTGGTTCAGGTCCTTGATCATCTGCATCGAGATGAGCGCGGAATCGACGTCGGTCCACGGGCGCGGAGTGTAATTCAGAATGCGAAACTCAATAGGCAGGCGGTCAGAACGCGCATTGATGTAGGCATTAACACCACGCGCGTAGGCTTCCAGGTGGGCGCGCGCCTCCGGGGAAGCGGCCTCCAGGGCTTTCCTGGCCCCCACGCGCAAGCCGAGAATGCGCTGCTCCTTGTCGATCTCGACAAATTCCGGCCCCAGGATGTCGGACAATTGCCCCGCAGCCACCCGGCGGAGCACGTCCATTTGCCAGAGGCGGTCCTGGGCGGTGACATAACCCTGGGCAAAAAAGAGGTCATTCAAGTTCGCCGCCTCAATGGTGGGAATGCCGTGCACGTCGCGCAACACGTTGACGGGCGCCGACAGGCCTTTCACGCTCAAGGTCCCGTCCAATTGCGGCAGGGCCCCGCGCGCCATGAAGTACAGGGAACACAGGGCAGCCCCGAAGGCGAGCACCAGCATAACGACGAGCAACTTCAAAACCCATAGCAGGCGGAAGCGGCGTGCGGAACTCACAGGAGTCGAAAGCGTGGCCATGTCGGAAGATAGATTCTAGGGAAGAGACTGGGAGAAAACAAACCGGAGTTGGCGCGATTGCGAAAGGAAAGTATGATTCCAATGTCGCCGACGAGGATTGGCACTTTCCTTTTGTTCATGCTTCAGAAACGGATTGACGACCAGCCCAGCATCTCGCGCGAGAACGTGCGCGAAGCCGAGGAGATCCTTCGCCAGCACTTGAAGCGGGTAGGACTGAAGCAGACCGAGCAGCGCAACACCATCCTGCGGACGTTCTTGGAAACCCGCGAGCATCTCTCCACCGACGAACTGCACCGGCTGGTAAAAAAGAAAGATGCGCGGATCGGATTTACCACCGTGTACCGCACTCTGAAGCTGCTGGCCGAATGCGGGCTGGCCAGTGAAGTCGCTTTCCACGACGGGATCGCGCGCTACGAGCACCAGTACAACCGCCGCAGCCATCACCACATGGTCTGTACCGGGTGCGGCAGTTCGGTCGAATTCTTTTCCCCGGAAGTGGACCGCCTCGAGCAGCAGATTGGACGCCAACACAATTACCGCACTACCCGGCACACCTTCCAGATCTATGGCTTGTGCGAGGATTGCCAGAAGAAGCGCGGACGGCGCGTGGTCTAGAAATTTCGAATCACTCCAAACAACACAATCAGAGCAGCGAGTCCGCGGATCCAGCTTGCAGGCACAAACGGCGGTCCCTTACCGCGGGGCACGAGCCTGGTTCCCTTTGCGGTGAAAATCGCCCGGCAACCGCGGGTGAGTTCTCCTGGTCCCCGGCTTCGACGTCTCTCCAGCGGCTGGGATTATCCGTTTGCCTTAGGTCGGCAATTCTGTTACCTTGCGCCGGAATAGGCGTTGCGGGCCGATGGGCGCGCGATAGGGTCGATGTGCATGGGGAGGAAACCATGGCTTTCTGCAGCGGATGCGGTGCTTCGATACCGGAAGGCGCAACATTCTGCGCGACGTGCGGACGTTCGACGGCAGGGCCGGGCGGCACGGCGGCCGCTCCTGCGCCTGCAGCCTCGGCGGGTGGACTGACCGACAACTTGGCGGGCGCGCTGGCTTATATTCCCATCGCGGCGATCATTTTTCTTGTTCTCGAGCCCTACAACCGGAACAAGTTCATTCGGTTTCATTCATTCCAATCACTCGCTTTCTGTGTGGCGTGGTTTGTGATATGCGTCGGGCTCTCGACGGTGCCGTTTCTCGGATTCCTGAGATTCATGATTCTTCCGATCATCTGGCTTGGCTTCTTTTTAGCTTGGATTGTGTTGATGATCAAAGCCTACCAGGGCCAGATGTTCAAGGCACCCGTGATCGGGGACTTCGCCGAAAAGCAGGCGTAACAGGCCTCGTGCCGCTTAGCGATGAAGTTTCACGCGCAGGAGATGATTCTGCTCAAACCAACCGAGTGACACGGGTTCCGACCAAGCCTGATAGCCTTCATGAACCACGGTAAGAGTGTAGGTTCCGCGGGACAGATGCGGAATCAGCAAGACGCCCGCTTGTTTTCCCGTCACACCCATGGGTTTTCCGTCAAGCAAGACCTCTGCCTCGGTCGGGTTTGTAATCAGATCCAGTTCCACACCGTCCCGATACCAGAGTATCGCGCCGAGAACCATGATCAATAGCAGCCCTGCGCCCAAAATCGCGAGCAACGATTTGATCGGCCGTGCTGAGGAGGACCCCGGCAGTGACAACACCGCTTCGGAATCGGTAATGATAGCCGGTATGCTGGGGCTCGGAGCCAGAGCAGGAACAATCTCCTGCTCTACTGGTGAAGCTGTCGGATTCACGACCAGAGCCGGGGCAGAGTAAGTTAACGGGACTTCCTCGAGTTGGACGGCAGTAGCGAGTCTGGATGCAGCTGGGATGACGTCCGTAGGTAATGGGTCGCGAGGCTTGGAGTCCGGTTGCCGCAGCGAGGCGCCACAGCCTCCACAGAACGCCTGCGCAGGGCTCACCTTGTGGTTGCATCGTGGGCAGGCGGTCATCATCACATCGCCAGCAGGGGAACTCGTGGCCGGCGCTGCCACCCCAGCCCCACACCTGCCACAAAACTTCTTTCCCTCACTGATTTCCGCTTTGCAGGCCGGGCAATCCACAGTCACCTCCCCGCCCGCGCGACTTCTGCAACTGTGATTTGAGTTCCGCAGTTTTCACAAAAACGGATGCCCGCCGGATTAACGGTGGCACATTGCGGGCAAATTGTGCCTGGCGTCTGCGAGGTAACTGCGGGTGAAGGCGCACGATCGCCGACAGCGGCATGGAAAAGAACTCGCTGGTTTATGACCGCCACGGCCTCCAAAGCTTGAGGCAGATCAATGGTGACATTTTCGATGACGCTTCTCTTGAAAACCACTCCACGTGTTTTGCTGGCTCCGTCATGAATGGACAGAACAATTCGTTTCGACAAGTAATAGACGAGCGCGGCAATCGCGCACAGAATGAGAGAACCGAAGGCAACGCCCATCGTGGCGCCGAATTCGTTCTGGTTCGAGGAGGTTACCGCAGCGAAGACGTTCAACACGAACGCCAAACCGAAGATTGCAGCGAAGATGAGCGCCAACATGGAACGGTCGTAACCGCACGAAGTACTTTGGATGCTTCGTAAGGGAATAAATTCATGCCAAAAGCCGCGCAAACTGGTGGAACGTATCGATACCTCGTTGCGATTCACAAGCAGATGCACATCCGGTTCGAGGTGCATGAGAGTCAAAATCCAGCCCACGATTCCAGAGGCACGGCCGGAGATATCAACCGCAATCTCTGCGTTCGGGTCCGGGTCTACGCGAAACTTTCGAAGAACACAGGTGATGCCCAGGGAGCGCTTCCGCCATCTCCATGCCGCACCCGCAAGAATCACTCCTACAATCAAGTACAGGAAACTCGTGGACAAAAGGCTGAGTAAACCAACTGGGGACATAGACCTCCTTGTCGGAACCGATCGATTCAAAAGGGGCCGTGGAGTCCATCGCGCAGATGCAAGAGGTTAGCGCGACCATACAACAAAGTACAGATCAGGGGAGAAGGTGAAAGTAGTCTTGCGTTATGGTCTTGTCAAGTCCTTACTCGAAAGGCATGCCGGCATTGTGAAATTCTGTTCCGTTGCCGGCGAGGCGCAATTAACTGTGTCTCCACAGTGAGTCGAGCCTGCATACGTCAGAAATCAAAGGGCGCCCGGTTGGGCGCCCTTTTCACATCAGAACCACTACGCTTATGCCGCGACAGCGCGGCGCGAGGCGACATTGCGCAAAGCCGCGGCTGTGATCCCGCGGGTATCGTCTGCGGGACAGATATCTGCGGCACCTGCGCTCAAGGTCGGAGCCCACATGTCTTCATCCGCCAGACGATGCGTGCACACAATGGTAAGGCCGGGAAAATCTCGGGTTAGAGCTTGAAGCTCGGTTACAGAGAGCAGTTCCAGATCCAGCACGACCACTTCGGAGCGTTGCCGGGCAATGCGTGAACGTAACTCATCCAGCGAATGCACCGCGTGCACCGAACGGAACGATTGGGCCATGGAAGCTGCCAGGGATTGAGCGATACGGGAATCGCCCTGGAGGAGGACAACACTTAAGCCTTGCATTAGAACCTCTGGCTCTCACCGCGGTCAGCGGCGAAAAGGCTGCGCCAGATCCGGCTGGACGTCCGCGCAGACATCTGAAATGCGAGTGCCCGTCTCGAGTCAGCGCTTTGCCGGCGCCTTCTCGTGGCTGGTCTCAAATACTTCGGGCTGGAGTTTCCCGTTCTGCTTCAGCAGAATTTCGACCTTGCCTTCCGCTTCTTCCAACTCCTTGCGGCAGGCTCCTGAAAGCTGCATGCCCTCTTCAAAGAGGGTCAGCGATTGTTCGAGGGGTACATCGCCTTTCTCCAGCTCCTGCACAATCTTCTCCAGCCGCTGGAGGCAGTCTTCAAATTTAGCCAACGAAAACTCCTATGCTTATTTAAACGCGCACCCGGGGGGATTTGTCCAGTCCTCTTTTGGGGTTATGGCACAGCCGCAGGACGTGAGCTGCCGAGCGCTTCCAGAACATCTACGGCCGAAGTGTAACGTCCCAGGGGAGCACTGATCTGTGCGCCCTGGACCATTTCACGCACCGCAATCAGCATTTCGCGAGCGATGGCGACCCCTTCCTCGCGGGCTGCTTCGGGAGATTTAGCAGCCGCAATGCGCTCCAGGATGGCGTCGGGCACAGAAACCCGAAGCTCGTTCTTCATGAACTCGGCGTTGCGAACGCTTACCAGAGGCCAAATCCCAGCCACCACCGGAATGCGGCAATGCTCGATGCGGCGCAGGAACGTCTCCAGGAGACTGAGATCAAAGACCGGCTGGGTCACCGCATACTCGGCGCCCGCCTCAACCTTGTATTCGAAACGGCGAATCTCTTCGTCCAGGTTATTGATGCCGGGATTGGCTCCGACGCCGATGACGAAAGCTGTACCTGTTCCTAGAGGGTTTCCGCCGATGTCCATGCCGCGATTGAGGTTGTGCACTATGTTTACAAGCCCGATCGAATCCACGTCGAAAACAGCGGTGGCATCGGGATAGTTGCCCATTTTGGGGGGATCGCCGGTGATGCAGATCAGATTGCGAATGCCAGTGGCTGCCGCCCCTAGCAAGTCGGACTGGATGCACAGAACGTTCCGGTCGCGGCAGGTGTAGTGGAGAATCGCCTCGATGCCCACCTCACGCTGTACCAGCAGCGACAAGGCCTGGTTGCTCATGCGGGCTGAGGCGCGTGGGCTGTCGGGAATATTGATTGCATCCACGCCAACCGATTTCAGAAAGCGCGCCCCTTCTACTTCCTTACCAATGTCGATGCCCTTGGGAGGGACAATCTCGACCATGGTAAGAAACTCGCCGGAAAAGAGCTTGGCGCCGAGGCGCGAGCGCTGCGCCAGCGGCACTGCAGGCGATGGTGCTGGACTTTTTGCGTCGGCATGAACCGTAACCGAGGCCGCCTTGGCGCGGGCCTCGCCCACCCGCAAGGCTTGCTTCATCACCCGGGTGTGGTCAGGAGTGGTTCCACAACAGCCACCCACCAGGCGCACGCCCGCAGTCACAAACTTGCGAGCATAGCTGGCCATGTATTCCGGCGAGCAGAGATAGATATTTCGTCCTTCGACCGAGCGTGGGATGCCGGCGTTGGGCTGGGCAGCCAGTGGCAGCGAAGTCGCCTCACGGACACGCTCGATGGCATCGAGCATGGCGACCGGCCCCACGCTGCAGTTGCAGCCAATCACGTCCACGCCCCACTCTTCCAGCCGCGGAGCAAAATTTTCGGGAGTCGAACCGTCGAGGCAGTTGCCGTCTTCATCAATGGTGACCTGGGCGATCACAGGAATTTTGGGATTCAATTCGCGCGCGGCCAGGTAGGCCTGGTGCAGTTCCTCGACGTAGCCGAAGGTTTCGAGGATCAGGATGTCAACGCCACCGTCCAGCAGCGCGGCAATCTGGTCGCGGAAGGCGGCGCGGGCTTCATCGAACGATGTTTTGCCCAGCGGTTCAATCCTGACGCCGAGTGGCCCAACCGACCCGGCAACCCAGGCGTCAAAGCTCTTGGCGGCCTCGTGCGCCAGGCGGGCACCGGCAAAGTTGATGTCATGAACGCGGTCCGCCATGCTATGACGTCCCAGGCGAAACGCGTTACCGCCGAAGGTGTTGGTCTCAATGACCTCGGCTCCGGCTTGCAGATATTCGTGGTGAATGCCGCGGATCAGATCGGGCTGGGAGAGATTCAACTCGTCGTAAGAACGGTTGATGAAGATTCCCTTCGCGTACAACAGCGTCCCCATCGCGCCGTCGCAGAGAACGGGCGATTTCTTAATTCTCTCCAGAAAATCGGCAGGCATTCCTATGAGAATACAAGAAAACCGGGAAGTTTAACCACAGAGGACACGGAGGTGCACCGAGGAACAAAGGTTTGAACCACTAAGGTCACGAAGATCACACCGAGGAACAGCAACACCGGCTTGGCCTTCTTCGTGTGACTTGCTGGGCGAGCCCGTCGGTTGCGTGCTCAGGCTCGGCGTCCTCTGTGGCGAAGAATTCCTCTGTTATAATCCCGTTTTTCGCATCCAAGCTTATATCTTTCATGATTTTGCAGAGGGCGGCTTGAAGAAAACCGTCGTAGCTATTCTTGTAATTGCCGCCGTGTGCCTTGGCGAAACCTCGTGCGGGAATTCCTCCTCCTCGAACACACAGACCAGCAACAGCGGGCTTACCTTTCGTGCATTTGTCAGCAATCCGTTATCGCCGATCAGCAGCGGCGGCGGAGTTCCTGTGATCAATGTGGTCGACGCCATGCACGACGTGCTCTCGTTCTTTTCCATCAGCCTGGCGCCTTATGGCACCCCGGGCATGATGGTGGAGTACCCCAACAAGCGGTTCACTCTGGTCTACATCACCTCAAGCAATTCGGTGATCAGCATCGATAACACGCTGGAATCGGTAGCGCAAAATGGTGCGAATGCCATCCCCGCGCTGACGCTGCAAGGTCCCGCGCAAAGCCTGCTGGTGAACGCCGACAACTCCAACGCCTTTGCCGCGATTCCGAGTGCGATGGTGAGCGGGCAGAGTCCGGGCATCGTACAGGTAATTTCGCTCGGTACCGGAACCAGCGCGGCCGTGATCCCTGTGCCCGACGCGCGTTTTGTGTTCGCAAGCCACAACGGAAACCGGGTGCTCGCTCTGGGCAACGGCCTGGATCCGGTGACGAACACGAACCAGATCGCCATCATCGCTCCCAGCCTGATCGGCACCAGCGATCCCAGGACGTTCATTTCCGGTTTCGATCATCCGGTATCGGCGGTCTTCAGCAGCGACGACAACACGGCGTTCGTATTGAACTGCGGCGCCGAATGCGGGGGAACCGCGGCCAGTGTTTCGGTCGTTGACTTGAACACCGCCACTATTACGAACTCAGTCCCGGTGCCGGCGGCCACGACCGCATTTCTGAACGGAACCACCCTTTACGTCGCGGGGAGTCCAAAGACCCAGGCCTGCGGCTCCGGGAGCGCGGCAACCAAATGCGGCACCCTGACCGCGGTGGACACGGGAACTCTGATCGCTTCTCCGCCCGCACTCATCACCGATGGCAATCACGACCACATCGAAATGACCCCGGACGGACAGTTGTTTATCGGGGCCACCAACTGCACGAACATCAATATTTCCGGGGGAGAGATACGCGGTTGCCTCTCGATCTATGACATAGGGACAGGCAGTGTCATCGTGCCCCCGCACATTGGCGACGTCACGGGAATTCAGCCCATCACCAATCGCAACGTGGTGTATGTCTGCCAGAATGGCATGTTCTTCATCTACGACACCACCACCGACATGCTGCAACCGAAACAGATAGACGTGATCGGGCAGCCGATTGATGTGAAACTGGTGGATTAGCGTTCCCTGTTGTTATCCTGCCCACCATGGCTGACATCCTGGACATTCTGGCTATCGCCGCCCATCGCGACGACGTCGAGCAGACCTGCGGCGGAACGCTGCTGAAGATGGCGCAACGCGGATATCGCTGCGGCATTCTCGACCTGACGCAGGGCGAGATGGGCACGCGCGGCAGCGCTGAAGATCGCGCCCGCGAAGCGGCCGAAGCAGCCAGGATTCTGAAAGCGGTTTGGAGAGACGGCCTCGACATTCCCGATGGCCGCGTCGAGAACACCTGGGAAAACCGCCTGAAGGTGGCGCGGGTTCTTCGCGAGCAGCGCCCGCATACCGTCATTCTTCCCTACTGGAAGGGGCGGCATCCGGATCACTACACGGCTTCCACGCTGGGCTACGAAGCTTGTTTCCTGGCCGGACTTGGCAAGCTGAAAGACGCTGGCGGTTCTCCGCATCGTCCGTTCAAGATTATTTATGCCACCCTGTACTACGATGTTCGTCCCACGTTTGTGGTGGACATCACGGAGCAGTTCGAAGCGCGCTTTCAATCGTTGATGGCCTACAAGAGTCAGTACAGCGATCAGGAAGCAGGCAAGGACCTGTTCCCTGCGGCGAAAGAAATTCGCGCGCGTGTGGAGGCCATGGCCCGATATTACGGGATGCTGGGGGGAGTGGATTTCGCTGAGCCGTTCCTGCAAAAAGAAGTCGGGCTCTTGGATGATCTGTTGGCCATTCCGGTGAAGTCGATCTGAGCTAAAATCTTAGCGAATTCAGGAAGTGCGATGAACATAGTTAGAGTTGCTTGTTGCGCCGCAGTTCTCATGTCCGTTGCAAAAGGCCAAGGGTACACACCGAAAGAAGGCTTCGTTCCTGATAAGCAAACGGCAGTTCGGATCGCTGAAGCCGTCCTTATTCCGGTATATGGTGAAAGGCAAATTGAATCCGAGCGCCCATTTGAAGCTTCTCTCCGCGAGGGGATTTGGACTGTGACTGGCACACTACGTTGCCCAGACGGAAAAGGTGGCGTGACTACGCTTTGCCTAGGTGGGGTCGCGGAGGTCCAGATCTCAAAATCCGATGCGCGGATCGTTTCGATGGGTCACGGGAAGTAAACAATCAAAGACAGAATTCGCAATTGCTATTAGCCCGACTCACTACTCAGACAAAGTAATTTGGCTCAACCACGAACCACGTGGGGCCGGACGCCTTCGCGTCCACGTGATTCTCTCTTAAGTTTTCAGGGCTACTGCTACTCCGTCGCGGATGGGGAGGATGGTGGTGAAGAACTCCGGCGAGTGGTAGAGCAGCGTATTGAAATCCTGAATCGCCTTGGTGTGCTTGTCGGGAGTTTTCTGCGTGGCGACCCTGCCGCTCCACAGGACATTGTCCGTGACAAATAGCCCGCCCTTACGGATACTCGGCGGCACCAGGCGGAAGACGCGCGGGTAGTCTTCTTTATCGACGTCGTTGAAGACGATATCGAATTGCTGTTTCTGCTCCGAGAGCAATTCCAGCGCGTCGCCGGTGAGGACCTTTATCTTCTTGCTCACGCCGGCGCGGTCGAAGTACTTGCGGGCCTTCTCGGCGTTCTTGGGATCGCCATCGGTGTAGAAGACCTTGCCATCGGCAGGCAGAGCGCGCGCCCACCAGATGGTGGAGTAACCGATCGCAGAGCCCATCTCGAAGACGGTCTTGGCGTTGATCATCCTGGCAAGTTGGTACAGGATGCGTCCCACCGCCGGGCCCACGATTGGCACTTTATTCTTCGCGGCTTCCCTCTCCATCTCGGCGAGGACCGCGTCGCGCGGGGGAAGCGAGTTGTAGACGTAGTCTTCGACAGCTTCAACGGTGATACCGCCCATGCGCCAGTGAGAGACATCGACAGCGTTTGCCACTTCAGATTCCTCTTGGAGATTGTCGAATTTCTAAATTTGAGAATTGTTGAATTCCGCTTGTTTAGAATTCGTCGGTTCAACAATACCTCAATCCGACAATTAGATGGTTTGTCCCGGCACCATTTCCAGCACTTCCATGCTGCCGACCAGTTTCTTCAGTTCGGCCGGAGATCCCGTCAATACGGGAAAGGTTCCGAAGTGCATGGGGATGACCGTCTTCGGCTGCAGCAGTTTACACGCATAGGCAGCCTCCCGGGGCGACATCGTGTAATGATCGCCGATCGGGATCATGGCAATCTCCGGCGCGTAAAGCTCGCGGATGATCTGCATGTCGCCGAAGACGTTGGTGTCGCCCGCGTGATAGATCTTCAGGCCATTGGAAAATTCCATCACGTAGCCGCACGCTTCGCCGCCGTAGACAAGCTGATCGCCGTCCTGGATGCCACAAGAATGGTCGGCATGCACCATGGTGATCTTCACGCCGTCGATGTTCTGGGTGCCGCCCTTGTTCATCTCGAAAAGCTGCTTCACACCCTTCTTGCCAAGCCAGCCACAGAGTTCAGGGATGCCAACCACTTTCGGGTTGTGCTTTTTCGCAATTTCTACAGTGTCCCCGATGTGGTCGCCATGGCCGTGAGTGACAAGCATGAGGTCGACTTTCTTGACTTCCTTCTCACTCGCGGGCGCTTTGGGGTTGTTCATGACCCAGGGATCGATGTAAAGGGTTTTGCCTTCCGGAGTCTCGATACGAAATGTGGCATGTCCGACCCAGGTAAGTTTGAGACCTTTGAGATTCATGAGGGTACGTGCTCCTTGCTAAATCGCAGTTGGCACTTGGCACTTAGCATTTGGCCGCCAAGATTCACGAAATCCCGGAGAGGCGAAGTGCTAAATGACAGTTGCTAAATGACAGTTGCTAAATGCCGCTTTTCTTCCATCCCCGATAACCGCCGGCAAGCGAGATGACGTTTTTGAAGCCCATTCTCTTCAGCGAGGCCGCAGCCAGGGCGGAGCGGCTACCGCCTCCGCAATACAGCACAATCTTGCGATCCTTGTCCGTGGTGACCTGGTCGATATTGTGTTCGAGCATGCCGCGCGGCACATTGGTGGCGCCTGGAATGGTTCCCTTCTCGGCATCTTCCTTCTCGCGGACATCGATCAGGGTAAAGTCTTCGCCAGAGCTCTGCATCTTTTTCAGATCATCCGTTCCGATTTCCTGGATTTGCTTTTTGGCTTCGTTGACGAGTTCGTGGAATTCCGGCATCGGCATAGTCAGGAGGACTCCCGTTCAAGACCTTCAATTCTAGTCAGGGCGTGGACATGCGTGCAACGCAGGCCCGACAAGCTGGTGATCCCGAGGCAGCGAGGCTGTCGCGCGGCGACGCGGTTTCGGCAACTCCCCAATTGCGAAAAGGACGCGAAAATGGGCCGCCCCGTCGCTGTGCTCCATTTTCTTTTTTCTTTCCCAGTCCGCAGGTACAATCATGCGCCATGGCCGAACCCAAGATTCTTCTGACCAGAGAGCAGATCGCCACGCGAGTGGCGGAGATGGGAGCGGAGATCACGCGCGACTTCGCCGGGCAATCCATTATCTTTGTCGCCGTGCTTAAGGGCGCTGCTATTTTTCTCAGCGACCTGGCGCGTAATGTCCACCTCGAATCCACCTTCGACTTCATCGGCGTCTCGAGTTATGGGAACCGGCCCAGCCCCAGTGAAGAACTGAAAAGCGGCTGGGATTCGACCGGAGAGGTGCGCCTGACCAAGGACGTGGATCAAGCGATGAAGGGCAAGAACGTCATCCTGGTCGAAGACATTCTCGATACCGGGCTCACCCTCACTTTCCTGAAAAAGCTGATGCTGGCGCACCAGCCCGCGGCATTCAAAATTGCGGCCCTGCTCGACAAGCCCTCGCGACGGAAGATGCCCATCCAGGGCGATTACGTCGGCTTTACGATTCCCGATGAGTTCGTGGTCGGTTATGGCCTGGACTACGCGGAGCGCTACCGCAGCTTGCCCGACGTTTGTATTCTGCCGCGCGAGGGGTAGCGGCTTCGGCAACTCCCCGGAGATCTCACAACTCTGGCTGGTATCATAGAAAGCGTGGAGATGGCAGCGTTTCAGTCTGAATTGCGCTCGCGGGTGGAACCGCTTCTGCTCGAAGTAGCAGACGTGGTCAACACCACCCTGGACCTGGACACCACGCTCAGGCGGGTGGCGGAACTCGTAAGGAAAGTCATTGATTATGAAATATTTGCGATTCTTCTGTTAAACGAAAAATCGCAGGAACTTTACATCCGATTTCAGGTCGGCCATACGCGCGAGATCGCCGAGCGCATGCGGATCAAAGTTGGCGAAGGCGTCACGGGACTGGCGGCGCAACGGCGCGAAGCCATTCTCGTTGACGATGTCACCAAGGACCCGTTGTACATTTCTGCGGTGCCCAACGTGCGCTCCGAACTCGCCGTTCCCCTGATCATTAAGAATCGCGTCATCGGGGTGATCGACATTGAGTCGCCGCAGCCCAATCACTTCGACGAAGAACACAAGCGGCTACTGACGCTGATTGCCTCGCGGATGGCGGTGGGGATCGAGAACGCGCGGCTCTACACGCGCACGACCCGGCAGGCGCGGACGCTGGTCCTGTTGAACGAAATCGCGCGCGAGCTGACCTCGATTCTGAACGTAGACGAGTTGCTGAAACGGATAGCAGAACTGCTGGCGCGCATCATTGACTACCAGATGTTCAGCATCCTGCTGCTGGATGACAGCGGCGAGAAGCTGCAGCACCGGTTCTCGCTGCGCTTCCAGGAGAATATTCAGCTGAAGCACGATATTCCGCTGGGCCGGGGCGTGGTGGGTTATGCGGCACAGCATAAGCAAGCGGTGCTGGTTTCCGACACAGGCAAAGACCCCCGGTACATCGCGGTCAATTCCGAAACCCGGTCCGAGTTGGCGGTACCTCTGATTTACAAGGACAAGGTGATTGGAGTGCTCGACCTGGAGCATACACGCCGCGGGTTCTTCACCGAGGACCACAAGCGCACGATCACAACCCTGGCGGCCCAAATCGCCATCGCGATCGAGAACGCGCAACTGTACGAGCATATAGCCAAGCAGGAAAAACGCCTGGAGCGCGATCTGGCGCTGGCGCGCGAACTGCAGTTCCGCCTGCTGCCGCAGACGCTGCCGAAACTCCCGAACCTGGAGGTCGCGGCCAAGTTCTCGCCGGCACGCGCGATTGGGGGAGATTTGTATGATTTCGTGAACTACTCGATGTCTCGCACCGCAATGGTGATTGGCGACGTGAGCGGCAAGGGCGCCCCGGCTGCGATTTATGCGGCGCTGGTCAGCGGGATTCTGCGCTCCCATGCCCCGATTGAGCCAGGGCCGGCAGAGATGCTTTCGGCCGTCAACTTCTCGCTGGGCGAGCGCCGCATCGACGGCCAGTTCGTCTCGATCATCTACGCGGTGTGGGACGATCCCAGCAAGACCCTGCAGGTTTCCAACTCCGGCCTGCCCCGTCCCATCTACTGGCGCGATGGGAAGATCGAGATCATCGAAGCCACGGGCTTGCCGCTCGGCCTGTTCGACGAGGCCGAGTACGACGAGTTCACTTACCAGGCCAAGGCTGGAGACATGTTCGTGTTCTTCAGCGACGGAATTCTGGACGCCCGTAATCGAGAAGGCGATCTGTTTGGACGCGCCCGGGCGGAGCAGGTAGTGCTGGGCTGCGCCGAACAAAGCGCCGACTGCGTCGTGAAGTCGCTGTTCGCTGCCGTGGCCGAGCATTCTGAAGGTGAAGAGACGTTCGACGATCAGACTGTTGTCGCCATCAAGGTGAAGGGCGGCCCCGGGAAAAAGAAGTGAGCGCCGTGCGTCCGCTGGCCTTTCCGTATCGCAAATTGCGCCGCGGAGTCTTCCGAGGCTCCGATTCCATCCTGCACTGCGATCAGGTTCCGCTGACGAAACTTGCGCGGCAATTCGGTACACCGCTCTACGTGTATTCAGCGTCGGCAATCCGCAATCGCACGCGCGCCTTCCAGCGCGCGTTCGACGACGTTCCGCACACTGTCTGCTATTCCGTCAAAGCCAATTCCAATCTCAACATCCTGCGGCTGCTCGATGACCAAGGCTGCGGGTTCGATATTGTGTCGGGCGGCGAACTGGCGCGCGTGCTGAAAGTAAATCGCCGGGCGGCGAAAAACGTTGTCTTCTCGGGTGTCGGCAAAACGTCGCAGGAAATGGCGGAGGCGCTGCGCGCCGGAATCCTCCTGTTCAACGTGGAGAGCGAGTCGGAGATGTCGGCGCTGGCGCAATGCGCCGCTCGAATGAAGAAAACCGCGCCCGTGGCGCTGCGGGTGAATCCTGACGTGGGCGCCAACACCCATCCCTATATTTCCACGGGACTGCATCGCCACAAGTTCGGGATACCGATCCGGGAGGCGCGCGGACTGTACGCGCGCGCCGGCGGGAGCAAGTACCTCAGGATGCGCGGCGTGAGCGTACACATCGGCTCGCAAATCACCGAACTCGAGCCCTTTCAAATGGCCATGGAACGGGTGGCCGAGCTGGTGCGGCAACTCCGGGCTGACGGCCATCCCATCGAATATGTGGACGCCGGCGGAGGACTTGGCATCGCGTACGAGTCTGCCTCGCCGGACTTTGAGGGCCAAGTCACGAAATATGCCAAAGCCATCCTCGCGCCGCTGGAAGCCCTGGACGTTCACTTGTTGCTCGAGCCGGGACGATGCATCGTGGGCCCCGCCGGGGCGCTGGTGAGCAGTGTTCTGTATCGCAAGAGCAATGACGGGAAGAAGTTCCTGGTCGTAGATGCGGCGATGAACGACCTGCTGCGGCCATCGCTGTACAACGCCTATCACGAGATCGCCCCGGTGCAATTGCGCAGCGGTTCCAGTGAAGTGGTCGATGTCGTCGGCCCGGTGTGCGAGAGCGGAGACGCGTTCGCGCACGACCGCGAGCTGCAGGTGGTGCATGAGGGGGACCTGCTGGCGATTCTGGACGTCGGCGCTTACGGCATGTCGCTGGCGTCGAATTACAACAGCCGTCCGCGGGCGGCGGAAGTTTTAGTGGATGGAAAACGAGCGCGCGTGATTCGCAAGCGCGAGAGTGTGGGGGAGTTGATGCGGGGAGAAAAGTGATCACGTGGCCCCGGACGCCTCGTCCGGGCGGCGAGCGTAGCGAGCCGGGTTGGAGTGTGCCCGGCATGGGCGGAGCTTCGCTCCGCAGGACGGACGAGGCGTCCGTCCCCACGTGGTCTACGCGGTCTTCAGTTTTAGCTTGGATTTATTCTCTTCCAGGAATTCGCGCAGCTTATCGGCAGAATCGAGCAGGCGGATCCACTGTTCGTAGTACAGCGTGACCGGAAATCGGCCCAGGCCGTAAACGCTGACCCCGCCCTTTTCTCCGACACGGAATTCCATGCTGCCCGAGCGCTTGCCCCCCTGTTGTTTCTCCAGTTCGGCCAGCTTGGCTTTCAATTCTTCATAGGTAGGTTCTGTCATGAGTGGACCTCGATGATGGCTTTATCGCATCCATCTTACGAGCAATACAGGAAGTCCGTCGAGTTCACACGTCACACAGTAGGGGTGTGCTCGAAAGGCAGCTTGGCGTAGCGCGCTTTATCGATTTCTATGACCAGGGCCACGCGGCCTTCGGGCTGGCGAAACGGAAAGGGCTTGCCGGTGTATTTGAGCGAAATCGGGTCCATGACTTTCAAATTGGGATCGGGACGGCGTTCCACCACCCGGCCGCGCAGTTGCGCTTCCTCGTAAGGATTCTCGAAGTCCACTACTGACAAAGCGACGCGCGAATCGCGACTGGTGTTGCGTGCCTTGAGCGAGGTTTCGCCCGTGCAGATGAGAATGCGGTCGCCTTCACGGCCAACCCACACGGGAACGCTTTGCGGCGAGCCGTCCGGCATCAGGGTCGAGAGGTGGATAAAGTTGGGGCGGTCCAGCAGTTGCTTGATTTCGTTTTGCAGAGGAATTCCCACGTTGAACCTCCTGCCAAAAAGATGTCGCCGGAACGAACCCGGATTCAGAGCTTTGCCCGCAGCATGCTGATGATGTCGTCAGAGGTGATCACGCCGGTCAGTCGCTTGGCGTCGTCGACGACCGGCAGGGTCATCAGGTTGTACTTGTCGAACAGTTCGGCGACTTCCTTTTCTTCGGCGCCGGCATGGGTGGAGATGAGCGGCTCCTGCGTCAGGGACAGCAGAGGCGCCGTAGGCTGGGCCAGGACGATCTTGGAGAGCGGCACCGCGCCGGCCAGGGTTCCATGCGAATCCACCAGGTAGATGGTGCTGACAGTTTCGACCCCGCCTTCGAAATTGCGCAAGGCTTCCACCGCATCGTGAGCCGTGGCCTGCACCGGGACAGCCAGGTACTCGGTATTCATGCGGCCGGCCGCCGTGTTCTCTTTGAACTCGAGGAGTTCGACCATCTCCTTGCGCTCCTCGGGCTCCATCTCCAGCAGGATTTCCGAGGTGCGTTCTTCGGGTAGATCGGCGAGCAGGTCGGCAGCCGCGTCGGGTTCCATCTCTTCCACGATTTCGGCAGCACGTTCGGAATCGAGCGACTCGACGATGGCCTTCTGCACCTTGGGCTCGACTTCTTCCAAGGCTTCTGCTGCCACGCCTTCATCGAGAGTCTCGAACACAGCTTCGCGCTCGTCCGGAGCGAGGTCCTCGATGATGTCCGCGATGTCGGCGGGATGCAGCTTGGCCAGACGCTCGTTGGAGATTTTGAGCTTCACCCGGCGCGCGGGGTCGGTCTCGATGATGTCCACGAAATCCCAGGGGATCGTCCTGGGTGGGATCTTCTTCAGCAGTGCTCTCAATGCCGGCGCCGGCACTACCCCACGCAGCAGCCGGCGGACGGCCCCTCGGGGTCCGACATCCACCGACCCGACTCGAAGCAGAGGTCTGTGATTGGTGACATCGTGTTGCAGGTCTACATCGTTGACTCGTACTACCTTGCGCCCGAAAACGTCGATCACCTGCTGGTCAAGGAGATCGCGCTCGAGCAGCAGCAGGCCTTCCCCGCCGTCTTTTGGAATCCATTCGGCGTAGGGGGTGGACGCCCGTACGCCCCCATTTAGCTCGGTGACGGAACTGAGCGGCAGCATGCGATCGCCGGTTTTGGTGCGTACGATCAAGCCGGAGATGCGGGCGCGGTCCTCTTGCGGAGTGAGGGCGAGTTCGCGCACCTTACCGCAGACGCCCGAGGGGTCGAAGACCTGTGCGCCCAGCAGTTCGGTCAGTGCGATCGTGGACATCGTTTTCTGAGAATACCCAAGAGCTTCCGAGGAATCCAGAAGTTTGCAGCGAAGATGAGGCAATTCGCGCAGCGGGATCAAAATGGCACGGAAACTTGCGAGTCCCCCAAAGAAATGTGCGCGACAGGTGCAGGTTGTACTACACTGGCGCGCGTCAAGGAGGCGGCTCATGCCCAAGCCACCTACCCCAGCAATTTCCCCCGCTGAAGGAACGTTTGCGACGGTGAGTAAGGTCCGAAGAGGATCGATATCTCGGAAACGGTGTGCCTGCTCATCCGTCCTGGAAAGAAAGCTGGCTCTCTACACCCTGGCAGCGGCTGGAGCGGCAGCGTTTACGGCCCCAGCCGCAGCGCAAGTCATCTACACCAAAACAAACATCATTTTGACCGACGGCGTTGCGCTGATTGACCTGAATCATGACGGAGTTGCCGACTTTACGCTTACCAATTTCGAAATCTCCAGCCGGTACTACTCCCAAGTCTTCCGTGAGGGATGGTTAAATGTGCGCGGGGCTGCCAGCGAGTCGCCGGCGGTTCTGGGTCAGAGCGCCCGGCGAGGGCCGGTGGCACTGCCTGTTCCTCACGGCGTACCCATTGGATCGGACTCTCCGGCGGGTTTTCTTCAGGACCAGAGCCCGTTAAGCATGGGCTACGCTTTTGTCAACAATGACAGCCACAGCGTGCGTGGACGGTTTCCGAATGCGGGGACCAAGTATCTGGGCCTGCGATTCACCATCAACGGGCAGGTTCACTATGGCTGGGCACGGCTCAATGTGACCCCAGCCACCTTCTACCCGCTCATGACCGCAATCGTGTCCGGCTATGCGTACGAGGCGACCCCGAACAAGAGCATTCCAGCGGGCTACCGAGGATTCAGCGATGGGGTAGATCCGGAAGGTTCGTTAGGTGCATTGAGTCTGGGGGCTGCGGCGAGGCGATGAATAAAGCCAGGGTGTTGAGGAGAAGCCGATGTCTTTGAAACCTTCGAAGTGCGCGAAGCTGGAGAAGAAGTTAGCGATCTACGTCGCCGCAGCCGCCGGCGCCGTTTCCATCGCGCCGCCGGTAAACGCGGGAGTCGTTTACACCAAGGCCAACCTACTCCTCACCCAGGGCACACTGCCGATCGATTTGAACCACGACGGCGTGGACGACTTTTTCCTTCTCAATCACGAATACGCGAATTATTACTACTCGGGAGGCTTTCTGGCGATTGTCGGGAATCCGCAGGAGTCACCCGGCGTTCTGGGGCAAAACAACCAGCACGGTATAAAAGCATTCGCTGTTCCTTTAGGAGTGCCGGTCGGCCCAGATTCTCCGGCGGGGTTCGTCTCTGCTTCCGGCCGATTCGGAGCGCAAATGGCGTTTGAGTTCCTCTCCTACAACGGGCGTGGACTCGGTGGACCCTGGGTCAACGTCGGCGGCAAGTACTTGGGCTTCCGATTCACGCTCAGCGATGGCGTCCACTATGGTTGGGCGAGGCTGAGCGTGAACGCCGCACTGGGCCCGCTCCCCGCCGTTGTTGCAAAGCTGAGCGGCTACGCCTACGAAGCTATCCCCAACCAGAGCATTCCGGCAGGGTACCGAGGGTTCGCCGATCATGGCTCCTTGGGGGCGTTGAGCCTGGGGGCCGCAGGTTTGAGTCCCGGCAAGAAGTGAGGGCCGGAGCGCGGCGGCAATTCCGGTCCGGCCTCCTCCGCCCGCCTGGACAGCGGAGGCGAATCGGCTGTCTGAACGTTGACTTTTCCACAACAACACTTCAAACTACCGAATTCGCTGTTCCCGGCAAATTTTTGAACGCGACCAGGTCAAATACTCGCGGCAAAAGCTTGGATAGCCGATTTCCGCAAGCGCATCTTTAAAGTTTGCACATGACCGAACAAAGGGTCTCCTACACATTGGATTCGACGCTGGAGACTGTCGACAATGCCGAGCAAACCGCCAGCCGCCTAGCGGCCGACGCCGGCTTTGACGAAGAAGACGTCATGAAAATTTCCATGGCGGTACGCGAAGCCGCGGTTAACGCTGTCCTGCATGGGAATGCCTATGACCCGGCCAAGAAAGTAGTGGTAGATTTTGAAAAGACCCCAAAAGACCTGGTGATCACCATTCGTGACCAGGGCAAGGGTCTGGACCCCGACAAGATTCCCGATCCGTTGGCTCCTGAGAATCTATTGAAGACATCGGGACGCGGGATTTTTCTTATTCGCTCGTTTATGGACGAGGTGCATATTCACCCGTCGCAAACGGGCACCGAAATCAAACTCGTTAAGCACGTTCACGGAACATCCGTGGATGGCAAGGAGGCTTCCCAGTGAGCATGAAAATCAGCACGCGCCAGGTGGATGGAGTAACCATTGTGGATTCCAGCGGACGTATCACGCTGGGCGAAGGCAGCGTAACATTGCGCGACACGGTACGCGATCTGCTGGCCAAGGGCCAGAAAAAGATCCTGCTGAACCTTGGAGACGTGAACTACATCGACAGCTCCGGGATCGGCGAGCTGGTGAGCGCGTTCACCACGGTTCGCAATCAGGGCGGTGAACTCAAGCTGCTCAACCTGACCAAGAAAGTCCATGACCTGCTGCAAATCACCAAGTTGTACACGGTGTTCGACGTGAAGGACGATGAGGCGCAGGCGGTAAAGTCTTTCAACAAGTAACCCTGCTGTGACGAAGCGGACCGGGCTGCCGGTCCGCTCGTCCTGATTTGCCACTCCCCTGCCCGCTACAGTGGCCGGCGCCAGCCCTAGCTCTCTGCGCCGCAGTTCCAGGCCCCTCCAAGTACGGTCTAGGGCCGGAGGTCTCAGTTCATCACCTGACACGGTTTACCTGTCACAGCCATCCTGTCCGGGATGCGTGAGACTGTCGACATGGATAGCCGTCCGATTGCGTTGGCAGTCATCATGCTGCTCTGTGGCCAGGCCACACCTGTTCTTGCCGGATGTATTCCCTTTCGCGAAGCGCCGAAACATGTCGGTGAAACCAAGTGCGTGAGCGGAAAGGTCCTGCGGGTCAAGCCAGGAAGTCGCGGCGTGCACTTCTTCGATTTTTGCGAGGACTATCGCGTGTGCCCGTTTACGGTCGTGGTCTTTGCTTCGAACCTGAAGCATGTGGGCGATGTGCGGCAACTTGAGGGCAAAGACATTGAGATTCATGGAACGATCAAGGAGTACGACGGACGCGCGGAGATCATCCTGGAGCGAGCGGGACAACTGAGCGGCGAGGCGGCGAAGATCCCTGCGCTTCCCAAAGGCTACGACGTCGAGCAGAAAGGGCGGTACAGCGCAGGACAGTTTTCTTATCCACACTCTTCTCCGAAGAAAAGGCAGAAAAAGCAACAGCCGCCGATCGTGACTGAGGAACCGGAACCGGAGTAGATTGCATCGAGGCTACGGCCCTTTCTCATGGGGCGGCATGGGAGGCCGCCAGCGTGGGCCGGTTGCGGAGTTGTTCCGCGACCTCCTCGGCCGTCAGAGGCCTGCTGTAGTAGTAGCCCTGGGCCTGATCGCATTGATGCCCCCGAAGAAAAGAAATCTGCTCCTCGTTTTCCACGCCTTCGGCGATGACCTGAAGGTTCAGACTCTTTCCCATGCTGATAATGGCGGCGGTAATGGCGGCATCGTCGGCATTCTGCGCCACCGCCTTCACGAAGGAGCGGTCAATCTTCAATTTGTTGACCGGGAAATGTCTGAGGTAGCTGAGGCTGGAGTAGCCGGTCCCGAAATCGTCGATGGCCAGCTTCACTCCCATGCCTTTCAATTGCCGCAGGAGTGGAAATGTCATGTCGGCGCTGGAGAGCAGGAGGCTCTCGGTCAGTTCCAGTTCGAGATGGTGCGGCGGCAGAGCAGTTTCCTGAAGGATTGCGGCGACCTGCTGGCAAAAATTTTCCTGCCGGAATTGCACCGCGGACACGTTTACCGCCACGGGCACGACCGGGAGGCCCTGCCGTTGCCACTGGCACACGGTCGAGCAAGCCGTCCTGAGCACCCATTCGCCAAGGGGCAGGATCAGTCCACTATTCTCGGCCACACGGATGAACTTGTCGGGCGGCACCAGGCCGAGTTCCGGGTGCTTCCAGCGCACCAGGGCCTCCATGCCCACCCATTCGGCAGTGCATAAATCCACCTGCGGCTGATACACGAGGAAAAATTCTTCCCGGTCGAGCGCCAGTCGCAAGTTGCGCTCGATCGTCAACCGCTCCACGACTTGCGCGTTCATTTCATCGGTAAAGAAGCGACAGGAATTGCGGCCGCTCTCCTTGGCGCAGTACATGGCGGTGTCCGCGTTCTTGATAAGGTTCTCGCTGTCGGTTCCGTGCTCGGGAAAAATGCCGATTCCAACACTGCAACTGATGTTAAAGGTACGGCCATGAATGAGGAAGTCAGCGGAAACGGCATCCATAATCCGTTCCGCTGCGACCGCGGAATCGGGGGCATCCCGGATTCCGGCCATCACGACGACAAACTCGTCCCCGCCGATGCGGGCCACCGTGTCTTGATCCCGGGCACACTTTTTCAGCCGTTCGGCCACTTCTTGCAGCAGGAGATCGCCAAAGGAGTGCCCCAGCGAGTCATTGATAATTTTGAATCGGTCAAGATCCATAAACAGGAGCGCGACCTTTTCACCGCGGCGCCGGGCCGAAGCCAGAGCCTTGTCCAGGCGGTCCTGCAACAGGGTCCGGTTGGGCAATCCGGTGAGCGCGTCGTAGTAAGCAAGAAACTGGATTCGCTCCTCGGCTTGCTTGCGGTCTGTAATGTCCTCAATCGTGCCTTCCAGCAGGGCCAGTTTGCCGTCCCCATCACGCACCGCGCGAATATTCGCCAGCACGTTTCGTTTACTGCCGTCGCAGCGATAAAGCTCGAGTTCGATGTCCCTTACAAGGACATTGTCTTCGAGTCGGCGCCGGATGTCGTCCATCTGCTGGGGATGAACGAAGAATTCCTCAACGAAGTTGTGGACCTCAGCCATGAAACGGTCCGGAGAACCGTAGCCGTGGATCTGTGCCAATGCCCGGTTGATACTGATGGGGCGCCCGTCGGGTGCGATCTGGAAGATTCCGATCACCGCATCTTCAAAGATGGCGCGGTACTTCTCTTTTGCCCGTTGCAGTTGCTTGTTGGCGACCAGCAACTCGGCGGTTCGGGAGGCCACTTCCTGCTCCAGTTCCTGGCGGTGTTGGCGCAGCTGGCGGTCCCGCTTCTCGATCTGCTCCAGCATGCCATTGAAGGCCGCCACCAACAGCCCGAATTCGTCGCGGTTTGTCAGCTCAGCGCGAATGGAATAATCGTTGGCCCTGGAGACCGCGCCCGCGGTCGAAACCAGGTTCCCAAGGGGCTGCGAAATAGGACGCTGCAGCCGCGCGGCGATGATGAGAGCGAGCAGCAGGCTCAGTGACACCGTGGCCAGGAAGGCCCATGTGTACTCCCGCAGCCTGGCGTCAAGCCTCTGCAGATCGGATTCCAGGTAGATGGTGCCGACGGTCTCGCCATCGAGAGCGATATAGCGGAATAAGATCAGCCGGGTCGGCTCGAAGCGGGTCACCGGCCCTTGCGCCGGGGGAGGAGCGAAATTCGAGAGCTCTCCTTGTCTCACATACCTGGCGAACGGCTTGCCATCGCTTCCATAGATGCAGGCCGCGGTCACCCCGGGTTCCGCGCGCAACGCCTGCAACACGTCCTGCGCGGATTTGACGTCGCCGAAGGTAAGCGCCGCCGTACTGTTCCGGGCGGTCGCGTCTGCCAGGGTTGCCAAGTCCCTGGCCATGGCGCGGCGTAGCCCGAGGAAATCGAACACGCCAAGAGGCAGGCCTACGCTGATGGCGGTGAGACACGCCATGGTGAGAAACAAGCCGGTAAGCTTGTGGCGGATGGACCAGTCCCGAAATGGCCTCATATGAAACATACGTGCTGCACTATTCGATCACCCGTGTGGCTACAACCAGGAGCCGCGAACTGATGTACAGCCCGGCGTCGCTTGCAGCCTTGTGGTTGATCTGAAACTGAATGCGACCGTTGTCTGCAACAAACTTGACGATGCCGCCTTGATCGATAAAATCCTCGGTTTCTCCCACGGACAAGACGCCGGCGCCCCGCGTGGCTTCCACGATGACACGAAGGCGCTTGCTCTGGGCTGCATTGACGAAAAGGATGTGACAATTGCGAGACTCCGGTCCGTCGCGTACATCGCGCACCTCAATCGGGCGACCCGCAACCGATTTGTCTTTCACAATCCGGTTCAGCTCGGTCTCGAAGGAGTAGT
>Ga0070741_10003477_pt1 | contig 39069 bp, 42 predicted proteins | sample Coa_R1_4_FD_66440 | JGI IMG/M metagenome (GOLD analysis project Ga0070741, IMG submission 66440) | Surface soil microbial communities from Centralia Pennsylvania, which are recovering from an underground coalmine fire - Coalmine... | ecosystem: Environmental > Terrestrial > Soil > Unclassified ...
GGCATAGCCGGCACCTCCGCTCCCTGTGAGCCTCCGTCGAGCCTACGGCTCATCCGCTCCGGCGCCGGCATAGCCGGCACCTCCGCTCCCTGTGAGCCTCCGTCGAGCCTACGGCTCATCGCAGCGCCGCCGAGACGACCGTCGCCGTCACCGCCCAGGTCAGGAGGGTGACGAAGTGCCAGTACCACGTGATCGCCTGGACCGCGTTCGCGCGGTACGTCGTGATCCCGCGTGCGAGCTTCCAGAGCAGCCAGAGGTTGAAGACGATCCCGATCAAGACGTGCGCGTGATCGGCGCCGAGCAGGACGTAGTGGCTCGAGGTGTAGGCGTCGCGCCCGATCGGCAGCGTATGGAGCTGGTCGGAGAAGTCGTGCACCTCGTAGGCGAAGTACCCCGACTGCACGATCACGGCGACGACGAGCAGCAGCCTCGTCGCGGCGAGCCGCCCTTGCCGGACGGCGCGCCAGGCGAGCTGCATCAGGCCGCTCGAGGTGCTGAGGATCGCGACCATCACGAGCGGCAGGACGACGGTCGGCGAGGGATCGTGCGGCGGCGGCCACGCCGGGTCGTTGAAGCGCAGGTAGAAGAACGTGCCGATGAACGCCGCGAAGAGCACGCCTTCGCTCGCGATCAGCATGACCACGCCCCACCATGCCGCCGGCGGCCCCGTCCGGCGCACGATGACGCGCGTCACCGCCGGGGTGCCGGTCGCGGCGGTCGTCCGCGGGACATCGGCGATCTTGCGGCCGCCGGCGATGTAGTCGGTCATCTCACGACTCCTGCGGCTCCTTCGAATGCCAGCCGAAGAGCGAGACGACGCAGCCGATCGCCATCACCCCGGCGACGCCGTACTTGTGCAGCACGAGCATGAAGAAGACGAGGAGCAGGCTCAGCGCGAGCAGCACGGGCCACGGCGAGTCGTGCGGCATCTCCACGATCTCGTCGAACGTCCCGTCCACGGGCGTGACCGCTGCCTGCTCGTGCCCTTCCTGCAGCACGAGGATCCCGGCCGCGAGCTTGCGGCGGTCCTCGGCGCGGTCCTCCTCGTCCCAGTTTGCGTACGCGCTCGACACCCGCGGGATGACGGCGTAGTTGTACGCCGGCGGCGGCGAGCTCGTCGTCCACTCGAGCGTGGGCCCGTGCCACGGATCCGGCCCCGCCTCCGCGCCGCGGAAGTAGCTGTAGACGAGGTTCCCGATCAGCATCAGGATCCCGACGGCCGTGAGGTACCCGCCGATCGTCTCGACAACGTTGTACGACTGCCAGCCCATCCCTGCGGGGTAGGTGTACTGCCGCCGCGGCATGCCGAGCAGGCCGACGATGTGCATCGGGAAGAACAGCACGTTCGTCCCGATGAACAGGACCCAGAAGCTGATCTGTCCCGGCCGCTCGAAGTACAGCTTGCCGGTGACCTTCGGGAACCAGTAGTACATGCCGCCGAAGATCGGGAAGACGGCCGCCCCGAAGATGATGTAGTGGAAGTGCGCGATCACGAAGTACGAGTCCGTGACCTGCTGGTCGAACGGGATCGCCACGAACATGATCCCGGAGAGGCCGCCCATCACGAACATGAAGATGAAGCCGGCGATGAAGAGCAACGGCGTCTTGAACTGCGCCGTTCCGAGCACCATCGTCATGCACCACGCGAACACCTGAATCGTGCTCGGGATGATCACCATCGCCGTCGCCGCCGCCACGAAGACGGCGGTGATCGTCGGCAGCCCCGTTGCGTACATGTGGTGCGCCCACACGCCGAAGCCGATGAAGACGACGAGCAGCTCGGCGATCGCAACGAGTGGGAACGCGGCCACGCGTCGTTGCGTGAACGCGGGGATGATCTCGGTCGCGATCCCGAACGCGGGAACGATCAGGATGTAGACCTCGGGGTGCCCGAACATCCAGAAGAGGTGCTGCCACAGGTAGGCCGAGCCACCGTGCGCGACGTCGAAGAAGTGCGTGCCGACGTTGCGGTCGAGGAACAGGAAGATCGTGTCGGCGGTGAGGAGCGGCAGCGCGAACAGCAGCCCGCCTGCGGCGGCGAGCATCGCGAAGCAGAAGAGCGGCATGCGGTTGAACGACATGCCCGGAGCGCGGGACTTGAAGATCGTGACGATGAACTGTGCCGCCGTCAGTGTCGACGCGATCCCGTTGAAGATGAGCGCGAGGCAGTAGAAGTCGATGTTGCGGCCGGGATCGAACTGCCTGCTCGCGAGCGGCACGTAGTCGAACCAGCCTGCGTTCGGGGCGACGCCGAGCACCACGCTCGTGTAGAGAAAGATCCCCGAGCCGAGGAAGATCCAGTACGACAGCGCGTTCATGCGTGGGAACGCCATGTCGCGCGCGCCGATCATCAGCGGGAGCAGGTAGTTGCCGAACGCCCCCGTCGTCATCGGGATGATGAAGAAGAAGATCATCGTGACGCCGTGGAGGGTGAAGAGCTCGTCGTAGGTGTTCGGCGACACGAGGTGCTCGTTCGGCTCCAGGAGCTGCGAGCGCATCGTCAGCGCTTCGACGCCGCCGGCCCCGAAGAGCACGAGCGTCGTCCAGAAGTACAGGAGCCCGATCCGCTTGTGATCGGTCGTCGTGAACCAGCCGAGGATCCCCGGCCGCTCCTGCCACATCTCCGCGAGCAGCTCCATGCGCTCGGCGGCGGCGGAGTTCGGTGGCGTCGCGATCGCCACTACTTCAACCCCTCGAGATACGTGACGAGCGCGTGCAGCTCGCTGTTTCGCAACCTCATCTGCGGCATCTCGTTCCCCGGCTTGAAGTGCTGCGAATCCGCGATCCACTGCGCAAGATCGCTGCGGCTGTTCAGGAGCGTGCCGGCACCGATCGTCGCGCGCGTCCGCAGGTGCGTCAGGTCGGGGCCGACGTCTCCGGATGCCGGCGTGCCGCGGATCGCATGGCAGTTCGAGCAGGACGAGCTCATGAAGTCCTTCTCTCCCTGTCTCGCCGCTGCCGTTGCCGGCGGGCGCGCGGGGCGCTTCTGATTGCTGAGCCACTGCGCAAACGCAGTCGGGGTCTGCGCGTAGACGTAGAACACCATGTGCGCGTGCTGCAGCCCGCAGAACTCCTCGCACTGGCCGCGGAAGACGCCGGTCGCGTCCGCGTCGAGCTCGATCGCGTTCGTGCGGCCTGGGATCGCGTCGATCGTGCGATTGAGGCGCGGGACCCAGAAGCTGTGGATCACGTCGGCCGTGCGCACCTCGAGCCGGACCGGCGTGTTGACCGGCAGGTGGATCTCGTTGGCGGTGACCACGCTCGTGCCGGGGTAGCGAACCTCCCACCACCACTGGTGTCCGACGACGAGGATGGTGAGCCTGGTCGCGCTCTTCGCCGGCGCCTCGGTGATGCGGATGACGAAGAGGTCCGAGACGACGAACAGCGCCGCGATCAGCGCGATCGGCATGACGATGCCCGCGCCGATCACGACCTTGAACGCGAGCCGCTCGCCTTCCTTCGGATCGTGACCGGGGCGGCGGTGCGCCTTCCGCCACGCGATCAGGATCAACAGGACGACGAGCCCGATGCCGAACCAGGAGACGGCCATCATCCACCAGAAGAGGCTCGCGATGTCCTTGGCCTGATGGCTCTTCGGCGCGAGGGTGCTCTGTTCGTTGTCGCACCCGGCGAGCACCGGCACGAGGGCGCAAAGAGGCAGCAGGCGGCGCGGCGTCATCTCCCGCGGGCCGGATACCCGCGCGGCCCGACGAAAAACATATCGCGGTACGAACTAGTCCCCGGCGAGCAGCCGGCGCAGCACGTACGGAAGGATCCCGCCGTGCCGCAGGTAGTCGCGCTCCCGCGGCGTGTCGAGGCGGACGCGCGCGCGGAACTCCGTGCCGTCGGCGCGCACGGTCACCTCGTCGGCGTTCGCGTTGTCGACGCCGTGGATCGAGAACGTCTCGCGGCCGGTGAGCCCCAGCGACTCGACCGAGTCGCCCGGCATGAACTGCAGCGGGAGCACGCCCATCATCAGGAGGTTCGAGCGGTGGATCCTCTCGTACGACTCCGCGATTGCCGCTTTGACGCCGAGGAGATTCGGCCCCTTCGCCGCCCAGTCGCGTGACGAGCCCGAGCCGTACTCCTTGCCGGCGAGGACGACGAGCGGCGTGCCCTCGGTGAGGTAGCGCTGCGACGCCTCGAAGATCGTCATCTCCTCGCCTGACGGGACGTGCACCGTCCACGTGCCTTCGGACTCGGGCACGAGCTTGTTCCGCAGGCGGACGTTCGCGAAGGTGCCGCGCACCATCACCTCGTGGTTGCCGCGGCGCGCGCCGTACGAGTTGAAGTCCTTGCGCTCGACGCCGTGGTCGACGAGGTACCTGCCGGCGGGCGAGTCGGGGCGGATCGACCCGGCCGGGGAGATGTGGTCGGTCGTGACGGAGTCGCCGAGCCAGACGAGGCAGCGCGCACCCTCGATGTCCGACACCGTTCCCGGCTCGCGCGTCATCCCCTCGAAGTACGGCGGGTGGCGCACGTACGTCGAGTCCTCCTGCCACGCGAAGAGCTCTCCTTCCGGGACGGGCAGCGCGCGCCATTCGTCGTCGCCGTGGAAGACGTCGCTGTAGGTCTCCGCGAACTGCTCGGCGCGCACCGACGACGCGATCACGTCGCTCACCTCCTGCGCGCTCGGCCAGATGTCGCGGAGGTAGACGTCGCCGTCCAGCGGCTCCGTCTCGAAGTCGATGTCCATGCGGCCCGCGAGCGCGTACGCGACGACGAGCGGCGGCGAGGCGAGGTAGTTCGCCTTCACCTCGGGATGGATGCGCGCCTCGAAGTTGCGGTTGCCCGAGAGCACCGAGCAGACGACGAGGTCGCCCTCGGAGATCGCCGCCGAGATCTCGTCGGCGAGCGGGCCCGAGTTGCCGATGCACGTCGTGCAGCCGTAGCCGACCGTGTTGAAGCCGAGCTCGTCGAGCGGCGCCTGGAGACCCGCCTGCTCGTAGTAGCGCGTGACGACCTTCGAGCCGGGCGCAAGCGACGACTTCACCCACGGCTTGCGCTGCAGTCCCTTTGCGAGCGCGTTGCGCGCGAGCAGGCCCGCCGCGACCATCACCTGCGGGTTCGAGGTGTTCGTGCACGACGTGATCGCGGCGATCACGACCGAGCCGTGGTCGAGCGCGTAGTCCGTACCGGCGACCGGCGTCCGGTGCGGCTCGACGTGCTCGGCCGTCGCGACCGCCGCCTCCTCCGGCAGGCGCTCGCCTCCCGGCTGCTGCTCCTGCGTCGGGTCCGAGGCGGGAAACGTGTCGGCGAGGTCCTTCTCTTCGCTGCCGTTCGCGTAGTCGACGCCGAACGAGCCGAGCGTCTCGACGAATGCCGACTTCGCGCTCGCGAGCGGGACGCGGTCCTGCGGGCGGCGCGGGCCTGCGATCGACGGCTCGACGTCGCCGAGGTCGAGCTCGACGACCTGCGAGTACGTCGCGTGCTCGGACGGGTCGTGCCACAGCATGTTCTCCTTGCAGTACGCCTCGACGAGGGCGATCCGCTCGGGCGAGCGTCCCGTCAGCTTCAGGTAGTCGAGCGTGATCTCGTCGACCGGGAAGAAGCCGCACGTCGCGCCGTACTCGGGCGACATGTTCCCGAGCGTCGCGCGGTCGGCGAGCGGCAGCGACGAGACGCCTTCGCCGAAGTACTCGACGAACTTCCCGACGACGCCGGTCTTGCGCAGGATCTCCGTCACCGTGAGCACCAGGTCGGTCGCGGTGGCGCCTTCCGGCAGCGCGCCCGAGAGCTTGAAGCCGACGACCTGCGGCACGAGCATCGAGAGCGGCTGGCCGAGCATCGCCGCCTCCGCCTCGATACCGCCGACACCCCAGCCGAGCACGCCGAGGCCGTTGACCATCGTCGTGTGCGAGTCGGTGCCGACGAGCGTGTCGGGGAACGCGGCGCCGTCGCGAGTCTCGACGACGCGCGCCAGGTACTCGAGGTTCACCTGGTGGCAGATGCCCGTCCCGGGCGGCACCACCTTGAAGCCGTCGAACGCCGTCTGGCCCCAGCGCAGGAAGAGGTAGCGCTCGAAGTTACGCTCGAACTCGACCTCGGTGTTCTTGTCCAGGGCCCACGGTTTGGCATAGATGTCGACCTGCACCGAGTGGTCGATCACGAGCTCGGCCGGAATCAGCGGGTTGATCTTCGCCGGATCGCCGCCGAGATCGGCCATCGCATTGCGCATCGCAGCCAGGTCGACGACCGCCGGAACACCGGTGAGGTCCTGCATGAGCACGCGGGACGGCATGAAGGAGATCTCGTGCGACGGGTCCGCTTTCGCGTCCCAGCGCGCGACAGCGTCGACGTCGGCTTCGCCGCCGTTCCGCAGGACGTTCTCGAGCAGCACGCGAAGCGTGTACGGAAGCCTGGCGACGTCGTAGGAGGCCTGGAGCGCGTCCAGCCGGTGGATCTCGTACGACCGGTCGCCGACGCTGAGCTTTGACGGCGAGGCCATACCTCGATTGAACCAGAAGTCCTAGAGAAGCTGCCGTGCGAAGTCGATGAACGCGCGCTGGTCGAGGCCGACGTCGTGCAAGGAGACGTGCGTGAAGCCCGCCTTCTCGTACTCGTCGATCTTCTTCCGCCACACCTCCGGGTCGCTGCCGAGCACGAGCGAGTCCTCGAGATCGTCTTCGCGCACGAGCTCGGCGACCGCCTCGAAATCACGCGGGAGCTGCAGCTCCGTCGACACGTCGCCGCCCATCGCGGTGTTCGGCTGGCGCTCCTTCGCGATCTTCTTCGCCGTCTTCTCGTCCGGTGCGTAGCAGCCCGTCACCTTTCCGTAGATCGGGCCGGAGCCGCCCGCCTTCTTGAACGTCTTCACGACGTCCTCGTCGGGCGAGGTGTTCATCGTCCCGTCGCCGACCTTCGCCGCGAGCTTGGCCGCGTTGTCGGCCTTCGCGGCGACGATGATCGGCGCGGGGTCGCTCGGCGCGTCGTACAGCTTCAGCTGCTCGACGGTGTAGTGCTTGCCGCGGTAGGTCTCGTACTCGCCGCCGAAGAGCTTGCGGATGATCTCGACCGCCTCTTCGAGCATCTCGAGCCGCTCGTCCGCGCGCGGCCAGCGGTCGCCGAGGACGTGCTCGTTCAGGTTCTCGCCGGTACCGACGCCGAGGAAGAAGCGCCCCTCCATGAGCGCCTGTGCTGTCGCCGCAGCGTGCGCGACGATCGCCGGATGGACGCGGATCAGCGGGCACGTGACCGCCGTTCCGAGCTGGATGCGCTCGGTCGCCTGCGCGATCGCGCCGATCACGCCCCAGACGAACGGGCTGTGCCCCTGCGCGTCCACCCACGGGTGGATGTGGTCGGAGATGAGGAGGTGGTCGAAGCCCGCCTCCTCGGCGAGCACGGCGTTCTGCACGAGCTCGCGCGGGTCGTGCTCTTCGGATGAGAGCCAGTAGCCGATCTTCATGTACCCGGCGTACCGAGCACGGCGCTTGTAAAACTCCGGGACGTGGCGGTGGAGCGGCACATCGTCGGTCTTGGCGGCGGCGGAGACACGGTCGAGCAGACGCAGCTGCTCTACGACTACGTCCTCGGCCTCGTCGGCAAGGACCGGCCGAACCTGATGTACGTCCCGACCGCGATCGCCGAGGACCCGGCCGGCTTCGCGGGGTTCCACGATCGCTTCGGCAAGCGGGCCGAGCTCACCCACCTCCGCACCTTCCCCTGGCCGCCCGAGGACCTGCGCGAGGTGGTGCTCGCACAGGACGGCATCTGCGTCAGCGGTGGCAACACCGCGAACATGCTCGCGATCTGGCGCGTGCACGGCATCGACGCGCTGCTCCGAGAGGCGTGGGAGAACGGCTGCGTCCTCTGGGGTGCGAGTGCCGGGATGATCTGCTGGTTCGAGGCGGGCGTGACCGATTCGTTCGGCCCGCAGCTCGAGGGGATGGACTGCCTCGGCTTCCTGCCGGGGAGCGCGTGCCCGCATTACGACGGCGAAGAGCGGCGGCGGCCGCGCTACCGCGAGCTGATCGACGACGGCTTTCCGGAGGGGATCGCCGCGGAAGACGGTGTAGCCCTCCACTACACGGGTACGGATCTCACCGAGATCGTGACGTGCCGCCCGGGCAAGACGGCGTTCCGGGTGACGCGCGACGGCGAGGAGCGACTCGACGCCAGGGAGTTGAGATGAACTCACAGCGCGCGGCCCAGGTTCAGGTCGTTCTCGAGGGCATTCCACTGCCCGCGACGAAGAGCGACCTGATCGCGTACGCGCGTGCGCAGGATCCGGCGGTCGTCTCCGACCTCGAAGGGCTGCCGGACGAGCTGTTCCGGCGGCTGGACGAGGTCGGGGAGCTCCTGATGCGCGTGCCGTCCGCGCCCAAGCCCGGGCCGAGACTGCCTCGCGCGGAGAGCGGCGTGCCGCCCGGCGGCGCCGACTACCTGACGCCGTTCCCGGACGACACCGGCAAGGTGCGACACGACGCGCCGCCGGCGAATCCCCCGCAGAAGGCGATCGAGCAGCAGACGAAGCGCCAGAAGCGCCAGGCGTCAGCTCAGTCCGACTGAGCAGCGACCCGTTTCGCCACGCGCTCCCGTTGCGGGAGCACCGTGTAGCGGGGATCGCGCGCCGACTGGAACCCCGCTTTGAAGACCGACCAGCGGAGCGCGAGCTCGCCCGCGAGGACGAGCGCCCCTCCGGTCGCCGCTGCCGCACGGCTCCGGCGGCCCTTCCACGCGAGCAGGCCGGCGCCCGCAAGCGTGCAAGCCTTCGTGATCTTCTTGAAGCGGCCTGCCTCGCCCGTCCGGTAGACCTCGCCGACGAAGCCGAGCTTCCGCTCCATCGCCTGCATCAGCCCGAGCTCCGCGACGACGCCGCCGATCGCCGCGCGGCGCGCCGGTCCCGCTGCTTCGAGCGGCGTGAACATGGCCGCTGCCGCACCGGCGCTCGCGGTTGCGCTCGCGCCGAACAGCCACGGCAGCTCGTCGCGCGCTTCGCTCCACACGGGAATCGCGGTGTTCGCGACCAGCGCACCGGTGTAGGTCGCGAGCGGAGGCCCGGTCACGCACGAGACGAGCTCCGCCGCCCACTTCACCGGCCGCAGGACGCCGAGCAGCTCGAGTGCCGCAGCCGTGTTGGAGGCGCTGCCGGAGATGCCGAGGATCCAGCTGCCAACGCTCATCGGCGAGGTGACCTTGAACATGCGGAACATGTTCAGGAACCGCTCCGGCCGGCCGAGGTCGCTGATCAGGAGCAGGGGCGAGACGAGGTCCGCCGCGGCGCCGACGTAGAGGGCCGTCTTCGCGAGCGGGTCGTTGCGGGTCACGCGCGCGAGACCGTGCAGCATCGAGGACGCGCCGGCGATCCCGCCGGTGAAGAAGTACAGCGGGATCTCGGCCTGCCACACGGGCTCCTTCACGATCGGGCGCCCGTAGTACGAGCGCATCGTCGTGCCGCGCTCGGTGATCGAGCCGCGCCAGCCGGTCGTCCCGCGCGGGAGTCCGTCTTCGGTCATTCCCTGCCTCCGAAGAACGCGGCGGCTACGCCGACGGCGAGTGCGACCGACGCGAGCGCGGTCGACCGCCACAGCCGCGGCAGGTGCTTCGTCGGCACGACCGGGTCGGGCGGGAGGCCGTACACCTCGGGCTCGTCGAGCAGCAGGAAGAACGCCCCGAAGCCGCCGACGCCGTCGTTCGGATCGTGGCCGTAGAGCTGTGCGCCGTTCCAGCGCTCCGCCTGCAGCTTCGCGAGACGCTTCTCGGCACGCTCGCGCAGCTCGTCGACCTCGCCGAACTGGATCGAGTTCGTCGGGCACGCCTTCGCGCAGGCCGGCTCGTGGCCGCCCTTCAAGCGGTCGTAGCAGAGCGTGCACTTCCACACGCGCCCGTCCTCCTTCTTCCCGAGCAGCGGCAGCGCGAGCGGCGCGTCAGCGGCGCTGCGTGGAAGATCGCGCTTGTCGATCACGCCGAACGGACACGCGGGAACGCAGTAGCCGCAGCCGTTGCAGACGTCTTCCTGCACGACGACGGTGCCGAACTCGGTGCGGAAGAGCGCGCCCGTCGGGCACGCGTCGAGGCAGCCGGCGTGCGTGCAGTGCTTGCAGACGTCGGACTCCATCAGCCAGCGCAAGGGGGCCGCGGCGGCGGCCGTGTCGACCGAGGCCGTCTCGCCGTCGAGCTTCAACGGCTTGCGCTGCTCGATGAACGCGACGTGCCGCCAGGTGTTCGCGCTCAGGCGCGAGGTGTTGTCGTAGCTCTCGCCGGTCCAGACGAGGCCGTCTTCCGGGATGAGGTTCCACTCCTTGCACGCGACCTCGCACGCCTTGCAGCCGATGCACACCGACGTATCGGTGAAGAAGCCCATGCGCGGCTTCGCCTCGTCGCCGTACGTGACGCGCTCGTCCGCGTACGTCTCGAACGCGGCGCTCATGTCGTCTCCGTCACCTCTTCCGGCTCGACGTGCGGATCCTGCTCGCGGCGCGACAGCGCCTGCTCGCGCTTTTCCGCGACCGCGGCGGGGAGCGCGGGGCCCTTCGGCCGCCGGCCGGGACGGATGTCGCACGAGAACGCCTTGACCTCCTGGATGTGCACGTTCGGATCGAGCGCCATGTGCGAAAGGTCGTTGGCTGCGCCGCCGGTCGTGAGCCCGCGCGTTCCCCAGTGATACGGCAGGCCGACCTGATGGCGCGTCGCGCCGTTGATGCGCACCGGTCTCATGCGGTCCGTGACGAGCACACGCGCTTCGATCGCAGAGCGAGGAGAGCTGATCGTCGCCCAGCCGCCGTTCTCGAGCCCGCGCTCCTCGGCGAGCTCGGGATGCACCTCGACGAACATCTGCGGCTGCAGCTCGGACAGGTAGTCGACGAAGCGCGACATGCCGCCGGCCGTGTGGTGCTCGGTCAGGCGGTACGTCGTCGCGACGTAGGGATAGACCTCCGCGCCCGGCTCGTCGGCGACCGGTGCATACGGATCTTCCGGCAGGTCCTTGTTCTGCTGCCGTGCGGGATTCGCCCGCTGGGAGTAGAGCGGGTTCGCGAACGGCGACTCGTGCGGCTCGTAATGCGTCGGCAGCGGGCCGTCGTTCAGGCCCTGCGGCACGTAGATCCAGCCGAGCCCGTCCGCCTGCATGATGAACGGGTGGTCGCCGCGGATCGCGTCGGGACCGCGCGCGCCGTCCGGCGGCACGTAGTCCGGCGACTTCTCTTCGTCGAAGTCCGGTGTGTCCGTGCCCGTCCACTTCTCCTGCTTCGGGTCCCACCAGACGAGCTTCTTGCGCTCGGACCACGGCTTCCCGTCGGGATCGGCGGAGGCGCGGTTGTAGAGCAGCCGCCGGTTCGCCGGCCACGCCCACGCCCACTCGAGCGCGGTGTAGCTCTGCTCCCAGTGCGGCTTCCTCCGGGCGGCCATGTTGATGCCGTCGGCGAAGACGCCGCAGTAGATCCAGCAGCCGCACGCCGTCGTGCCGTCGTCCTTCAGCAGCTTGTAGCCGGCGAGCGCCTGCCCCTTCGCGTCCCAGCCACTGATCTCGGCGAGCACGGACTCGGCGTTCGGCTCTTCGTGCTGGCCGCTCGTCGGGTAGTGCCAGGTCAGGTCCTGCACCGGCCGGTCCTTCGGGTCCTGCGACTCCTCGAGCTTCTCGCGGATCTTCTTGCCGAGGTGGTAGTAGAACCACAGCTCGGAGCGGCAGTCCTCCTTCGGCTCGACCGCCTTGTGGTGCCACTGCAGCAGCCGCTGCGTGTTGGTGAACGAGCCGTCCTTCTCGACGTGCGAGGACGCAGGCATGAAGAACACCTCGGTCGGGATCTGCTCGGTCGTCAGCTCGCCCGACTCGATCTCCGGGCTGTCGTACCAGAACGCCGCCGTCTCGATCTCGACGACGTCGCGGACGACGAGCCAGTCGAGCTGTGCGAGCGCGAGCCGGTTCGCCTTGCCGTTCGCGGAGCCGACGGCGGGGTTCTGCCCGCAGACGAGGTATCCCTTGACCTTGCCCTCGAGCATCTGCCGGACGGTCCAGTAGTTCGAGTTGTCGTCGTCGATTCGCGGCAGGTACTCGAAGCAGAAGTCGTTCTCCTTCGTCGCGGCCGCGCCCCACCACGCCTTCAGGAGCGACACCATGTAGCTGCTCGCGTTGCCCCACCAGCCGCCGGGCGCGGTCGAGCGCTCGATGTACTCGTCGAGACCGCCGTAGTGCTCGACGTGCGGCATCTCGAGGTAGCCGGGCAGCGTGTCGTAGAGCGTCGGGATGTCCGTCGATCCCTGAATCGACGCGTGCCCCCGCAGCGCCATGATCCCGCCGCCCGGACGCCCCATGTTCCCGAGCAGGAGCTGGATGATCGCCGCCGTCCGGATCAGCTGGACGCCCTTCGTGTGCTGCGTCCACCCGACGGCGTAGACGAACGCGCCGGTCTTCTCGCGGCCCGAGCTGTCGCAGAGCGTCTTCGCCACGTGCAGGAACTCGTCCACGCTGCAGCCGCACGTGTCGGCGACGAGCTCCGGCGTGTAGCGCGCGTAGTGGCGCTTCAGGATCTGGAAGACGCAGCGCGGATGCTCGAGCGTGTCGTCCGTCTCCGGCGGGTTCCCGTGCGACATGCCGCCGCCCGCGCCGCCGTGGCCTGCTGCGTGCCCGCTCACGTGCGAGTCCTGGAAGCCGGCCTCGCGATTCCCGGCGGCGCCGTGCACCGACGTGCCGGCGTACTGCCAGGTGGTCACGTCGTACTTCCCCTGCTCCGGGTCCCAGCCCGAGAACAGCCCGTCGTTGTCCTCGGTGTCCGAGAACTCCTCGTTGATGATCACCGGCGCGTTCGTGTAGCGCTTCACGTACTCGTCGAACCAGCGCTCGTTCTCGAGGATGTAGTTGACGATGCCGCCGAGGAACGCGATGTCGGACCCGGCGCGGATGCCGACGTGCCTCGTCGCCATCGCGCTCGTGCGCGTGAACCGTGGATCGACGTGGAAGACGTGCGCGCCGCGCTCCCGCGCTTCCATGACCCACTGGAAGCCGACGGGATGGTTCTCCGCCATGTTCGACCCCATGATCACGATGCAGTCCGAGTTCATGAGGTCCTGCTGGTAGTCGGTGGCGCCGCCTCGCCCGAACGAGGTGCCCAGACTGGGCACCGTGGAGCTGTGTCATATGCGGGCCTGGTTCTCGACCTGCACGATCCCGAGCGCGGTGAGGAGCTTCTTCATCAGGTAGTTCTCCTCGTTGTCGAGCGTCGCGCCGCCGAGGTTGGCGATCCCCATCGTCCGCTTGGCCGGGTTGCCGTCCTCTGTCTCTGCCTGCCAGGTCTCCTCGCGCGTCCGGATGATCCGGTCGACGATCATGTCCATCGCCTGGTCGAGCGGAAGCTCCTCCCAGTGCGTGCCGTATGGGCGCCGGTACTTGACCTTGTATTCGCGAAGCGGGCTCGAGTGGTAGGCCTTCGACGCCGAGCCCTTCGGGCACAGGCGGCCGCGCGAGATCGGGCTCGCCGGGTCACCCTCGATCTGGATGACCTCGCCGTCCTTGACGTAGACGAGCTGCGCGCAGCCGACGGCGCAGTACGGGCAGATCGACTGCGCGACGTGGTCGGCCTTCGCTATTCGCGGCTCGAGCGTCCGTGAGCGCTCGCTCTGCGCCGACCTGCCCAGGCCCAGTGGGTCACCGTCGCGGAGCTGGCGGACGACCGGCCACGACTCGAGCAGCTTCGTGAAGCCCACGGGAACGGTGTTTCCGTCCCGTTCGCGGCGTGAAACATATCGTGATGCGATTTAGCCCTGGTCGAGCGCGTCGAACACGCGCCGCAGCTGCGCGCGCTCGGCTCCGAGCTCGTCGTGCACCGCCGAGAGCCGGGCGAGCCCGTCGTCGGTGAGCGACAGATGCACGACGCGGCCGTCCGCCTTCGACGCCTCCCGCCGCACGAGTCCCGCCGCCTCGGCCCGCTGCACGAGCTCGGTGACCGCGCTCTGGGTAAGCGCGAGCGTCGTCACGAGCTCGGAGACCGTTGTCGTGCCGCTCTCGGCGCCGGCGATCTGCAGCAGCAGGAGATACTGACGCGGCGTGATCCGGTGGATCCGCGCGGCGTCCTCGCTGCGGCGCAGGAACCGGCGCAGCTCGGCGCGGAACTGGGCGGCAGGGGCGTAGCGGTTCTCGTCCACGCCTACGTTTTTGCACTACATCGGCTCGGAATCAAGTCGTGCGTGCGGCGGGTCGGTCGGTTTTTGGTGTGGACGGACGTCACGATCCGCTGAGCGCGGATGCAAGCGCCGCGAGATCCGACTCGTCGTTGTAGGCCTGCACCGAGACGCGCATCGCCCAGCCGTCGCGCGTCTCGACGACCGGCACCTCGATCCGGTGCTCGTCGTAGAGCCAGGCCTTGAGCCCGGGCGGGTCGGGGTGCTCGACGCGGTAGCCGCGCATCTGCGCGAAGTCGTCGGTCAGCGGCTCGAACGGAAGCTCGAGCGACGCGAGCAGCTCGTGGCAGCGGGCGCGGACGCGCGGCCAGTCGTGCTCGGCCTGGAAGGCGATTGCCGCGGGGACGGCGAGATAGGCGGAGGGGTCGCGCGTACCGGCCCAGCGATGTCGGTCGGCGAACGGCGCGTCGTCGAGCCAGTCCCATGACACGACGGCGGGCTCGATCAGGTCCTGCACGTCCGGCCGCGCATAGAGGAACGCCGCGCCCTTCGGCGCGCAGAGCCACTTGTGGCAGTTGCCCGCATAGACGTCCGCGCCGATCGCCTCGAGATCGAGCTCGATCTGGCCCGGTGCATGCGCGCCGTCGATGATCGAGAGCGCGCCGGCTGCGCGCGCGGCCTCCACGACCGGCGCAAGGTCGTTCACCCGGCCGGTCGTCCACTCGATGTGCGAGCAGAAGACGACGCGCGTGCGCGGGCCGGGCTCGAGCTCGGAGAACGCGCGGCGCGTGATCGTCGCGCCGGTCCGGCGGCGGACGAACTCCCACAGGAGCTCCATGCCGCCGTACTCCGCGTCGCCGAGCAGCACCTCGTCGCCTCCGCCGAGCTCGAGCGAGCGGACGACGGCGTTCAGCGCCGCGCTCGCGTTCGGCGCGAAGACGAGGTTCGCCGGCGCGGCGCCGAGGTACGCGGCGAGCGTCGACCTCGCCGCCTCCAGCCGCGCGGGGAAGCCGCGCTCGAGCGCGAGAAACTCGACGGGCTGCCGCTCGAGCTCGCGCTGCAGCCGCTGGTACTCCGCGAAGACCGGACGCGGGCAAGCGCCGAACGAGCCGTGGTTCAGGTAGACGACGCCGGGATCGAGCAGGAACTCGTCCCGCAGGCTTAACCCGCGATTAATGGCCCCACACACCCGTTCAATCTGGTGCCGTTATAACCGCCCTCGTGGGCCCCAGTCGCACATCTCCTTTGCGCGCGTTCGAGCTGCTCGTGGTCGCCGTCGTCGGCGGCGGGCTCGCGCTCGGCGGCGCCGCGCTCTTCGGCGACCTCGGGTCGCACACGACGATCCAGCAGATCACCCGGTCGAGCACGACGAACGCCTCGGTGACAGCTGCGCCGACCGTCGGTCTCGCGCCCGAGCGCATCTACTCGCAGGACTCGCCCGGCGTCGTTCAGATCACGGCGACGAGCGTGACGCAGGTGCCGAGCGACCCGTTCGGCCTGCTGCCGTCGACACCCGAGACCGAGCAGTCCCTCGGCTCCGGTTTCGTCATCGATCGCGCGGGCCACATCGTCACCAACTACCACGTGATCGCCGGCGCGCAGAAGGTGCAGGTCTCCTTCTCCAGCCAGGATCAGCTTGCGGCCACCGTCGTCGGCAGCGACAAGTCGACCGACGTCGCCGTGCTCAAGATCGACGCGCACTCGCGGGCGCTGACGCCGCTCCCCCTTGGCGACTCCGACGCGGTGCGCGTCGGTGATCCCGTGTACGCGATCGGCAACCCGTTCGGGCTCGACCGGACGTTCACGGCCGGCGTCGTGAGCGCGGTCGGGCGGCAGATCACCGCGCCGAACAACTCGCCGGTCGAGAACGCGATCCAGACCGACGCCGCGATCAATCACGGCAACTCCGGCGGCCCGCTCCTCAACGACGAGGGACGCGTGATCGGCGTCACGTCGCAGATCCAGACCGGGAGCAACGACGCCAGCTCCGGCAACGTCGGCGTCGGCTTCGCCATCCCGATCAACACCGTGCGCGACATCGCCTCGCAGATCATCTCGACCGGCAAGGCGCAGCACGCCTTCCTGGGTGTGAGCGCGCTGCCGATCACCTCGCAGGTTGCGCAGCTCTTCCACCTGCCGACGACCAAGGGACTGCTCGTGCAGCAGGTGTCGGGCGCTGCCAAGTCGGCCGGCATCAAGGGCGGAACGACGAGCGTCGTCGTCTCGGGTGAGAGCTACTGGGTCGGCGGCGACATCATCACCAAGATCGACGGCAGTCCCGTCACGACCTACCAGCAGCTCGTCACGGCCATCCTCACGCACAAGCCGGGCGACAAGCTGAGCATCGAGCTTTGGCACAAGAACGCCAAGAAGACCGTCACGGTGACGCTCGGAGCGAAATCGTGACTCAGCTTCGGCTCTCACCGTAGAGCCGATGCGGAAGATCGGCCGGCGCCCGTCTGCCTGCCCGGGCCCGGCCGATCTTCCTTTTCTCTGAATGCTCCGTCGCGCCGCTACCTTGTGCGCCGATGGAGCAGGGGCAAATCGTCCTCGAGCACACGGTGCCCGAGGAGGCAGCGGAGCTCTGGGTCGAAGACGACGCCGACCGCGACGGCTGGTTCTGCGTGCGCACCGACCCGTTTCCGTGCCCGGCATCGGGCTGCACGTTCGTCGCCGAGTTCATGACGGCGGCGCACCTCATCCTCGTGTGGCAGGAGGTCGACGACCCGAATCTCCTCAAGCACGCCGCGCGCGCCCGCGACGTCGGGCGCAATCCGCGCGTCACCGGCTACCGCTCGGAGTTCGGCCCCAGCGCGTCGTACTACGCCTGGATCGCCGCCGGCCGGCCGGTGCACGGCGTCAAGCAGGCGTGATCGAAGCCCATTTCGGCGAGAGCACGCCGTTCTCGCTCGGCGTCGAAGAGGAGCTGATGATCCTCGACGCAGAGAGCCACGAGCAGGTGGCCGCCGTCGACCGGATCATCCGCGGCGTCGAAGGGCGCGAGCTGCCCGGTCAGGTGAAGACCGAGCTGTTCGCGTCGGTGTTCGAGACGAACACAGGCGTGTGCGCGGCCGTCGCCGAAGCGGATGCCGCCCTTCCCGAGCTTCGGCGCGCGGCCGCCGAGGCGGCGGCGTCGGAAGGGCTCGCGATCGCCGCCGCTGCCACGCACCCGTTCGCGCGGCCGGAGGCGCAGCCGATCGTCAAGGAGGAGCGCTACGTCACGTTCGTCGGCTACGGCGGCATCTCGGTGCGGCGCCAGGGCGTGCAAGGCCTGCACGTGCACGTCGGCATGCCGACGGCAGACGACTGCTGGCGCTGCCTCGAGCTCGTGCTCCCCTGGCTGCCCGTGGTGCTCGCCCTGTCCGCGAACTCGCCGTGGTTCGCGGGCGAGCTCACGGGAATGGCGTCGAACCGCGCACCGGTGCTCGCCGAGCTGCCGCGCGCGGGCACGCCGCCCGCGTTCGCGTCGTACGCGGAGTGGGAGGCATGGGTCGAGCGGCTCGTGCGCCTCGGTGTCACCGAGGAGTACACGCGCATCTGGTGGGACGCGCGCCCGCATCCGAAGCTCGGAACGCTCGAGGTGCGGATCGCCGACCAGCCGACCGACGTGCGTCTGTCGGTCGCGCTCGCGGCGCTCCTGCAGGCGCTCTGCGCGACGGCGCTCGACGGCGGGCTGCCCGAGCCGCGGGCCGAGCTCGGCGACCGCGGCCGCGCCGACTACGTCCAGAACCGCTGGTCGGCGGCGCGGTTCGGGCCGCGCGCGAAGCTGCTCCATCCGGACGGCGAGGCGTACGTCCACGCGTCCGAGCTCGGCGCCGAGCTGCTCGACCGCATTCGCCCGGCCGCCGAGCGGCTCGGCGGCGCCGACGCGCTCGGCCGGATCGACCCGGCGACGTGCGAGGCAGATCTCCAGCTCGCCGCGACCGACGCGCGCGAAGCGGCCGCGTGGATCGTCGCGCGCACGCTAGCCTGACGCTGTGGCAGTCGTGACGGAGACGATCCAGGTGAGCGGCATCCGCTGCGAGAAGTGCGTGATGCGGCTCGCGGGAACGCTCGACGGCTTCGACGGGCTCGAGTCCGCGAACGCGAACCTGATGGGACAGGTCACGCTCAGCTACGACGACGAGCGCACCACGAGGGATGCGCTCGTCGAGCAGCTCGCCCGCGGCGGCTTCCGCGAGCAGCAGTTCGTCTAGTTACTTCCGGTCGTCGCGCGACCACGACGGGTCGCCCGAGTTCGTCGGGCGGTCGAAGCTCGCGGGCGCCTCGATCGTCGAGTCGCCCGCGCCGCCGAGCGTCCCGAGACGCTCCGAGGGCGCCGGCTCGATTCCGTGCCTGCGGCCTTCGGTCTCGGCGTTGTCGAGCGTCGGGTCGGGGTCGACGACCGCGACGTCGACCAGGCCGTAGTGGAGCTTGATCGCGTTCGGATCGAAGTCGTCGTCGTCCACCTTCGGCGAGTCCGAGACGAGCTCCTTGGCGACCGTCGCCCGCAGCTGTCCGTCGTACTCGTGCAGGAACTCCTGGGGGATCGCGTGCTTCGACTTGAACACGTGACCGAGCTCGACGATCGCGAACCCGTCCCGCTCCGCGACGACCGTTCCCAGCTTGTGGTCGTCGGCACCGATGATTTCCTGTCCGTGCATGCGTCCTCACCTCCGGGTGGCGGAATACGTGGATACAACGGGGAATGGGACGGTGCGGGTGCGCGTTGAACCCGTTGCTAGGGTGGCTTTTCGATGAGCGACAGCGCACCGACGGCCGCCGAATCACGCCGACTCGCCCAGGAGGCGAGGGATCGCGTCCGCTTCGAGGAGGAGGCGCTCGAGTTGAGCGACCAGGTCTATCGGGTGGCCCGTAGGCTCACCGGCTCCCGGGAGGAGGCAGAAGACCTGGTCCAGCAGGCGTACGAGCGGGCGTTCCGCTCCTGGCGGCAGTACACGCCGGGCACGAACCTGCGCGCCTGGCTGCTGCGCATCCTCACGAACCTGAACATCGACCGCGGCCGGCGGCAGCAGCGCACGCCGCAGACGACCTCGCTCGACACGAACGAGGCGGGCGACTACTTCCTCTACAACAAGCTCGAGTCGCAGCTGCCCGACGAGAACCCGGACGAGGACCGCGTGCTCGAGCGGCTGAGCCAGGACGCGATCGTCGACGCGCTCGCCGAGGTGCCGCACGACTTCCGTGACGCGATCGTCCTGGTCGACATCGGCGAGTTCTCGTACGCCGATGCAGCGCAGATCCTCGACATCCCGATCGGCACCGTCATGTCCCGCTTGCACCGCGGCAGGCGTATCCTGAAGAAGAACCTCGCGGACGGAGCGGTAGCTTGATCGATTGGTGCGACAAGTGCGAGGAAATGATGCAGCCGTTCCTCGACGGGACCTTGTCGGACGACGAGGTCGCGGAAGCGGAGAGCCACCTCGAGAAGTGCAGCTGGTGCGCGAAGCGCTACCACTTCGAAGAGCGCCTGCGCCACTACGTGCGCGTCGCGGTCAGCGAGCCGATGCCGCCCGAGCTGAAGGCGAAGCTCGCGGCCCTGCGCACACCTCTGGACGCCTGAAACCGAAACCTGGTTCTGCGAACCAGGTTTCTGTCTGATGCGCTTCTACCCTTGCTGCGCGACGGTCTTGGGCCCGACGATGACGAGCAGCTGCTTCGCCGTCAGACCGGGTGTCGCCTGCGCCGCCACGCCGAGCTGGCGGGCGAGACGGACGCCGACGTCCTTGCCGCCGGATCCGTAGAACACCGTTGACTGCTTGTAGCTGAAGCGGTCGGCGCGGCCGACCTTCGAGATCGTGTAGCCCATCGCGCCGATGCGGCTTGCGACCTGGCGCGTCCAGGCGATGTCGCCGTTGCCGTTCTCGACGCGCACCTGCAGCTTCCACGGCGCCGGCAGGTTCGCGTTCGGGATCGCCTCGACCGTGCGCGTGCGCGTCTTCGTCAGCTGCAGGTTCGGCGCGACGACCATCACCGCCAGTGCAGAGAGGAGCGCAGCGACGGCGCCGACGGCGATGAGCCGCGTCTTCGCGTTCACACCGATCGTGCGTCCGACAGGGAGCCCGGCGAGCTTGCGCGCCTCGGCCTTGTCGATGCCGAGCGCCGTCGCGTAGACGACCGCCGCCATGATCGCGGCGCTCTGCGACGGGAAGCGGTAGAGCCGGCCCTCCTCGATCCACTCGACCTCTTGCTCGGTGAGGCCTGTGCGCAGGGCGACCGCCCTCGTCGTCAGCTCACGCCGCTCGCGGGCGCCCTTGAGCGGAGACGGCTCGGGGATCGTGTCGAGCGGATGAGCGAGCTCGAGCATGGCGGCCTTCATCTTTCGTCGTATCGGCTGTCATCCCTGTCCCCTGGAGAGTGAAGGTCCGAACACTCGACGAGCACCGGATCGAGCGCGCGGCCGCCGGCGTCCGGGATCGCGTCCCAGGCGCTGCGGGCGAGCGCGACCGGGTGGCTGCGCGTCTCTCCGTCGTAGGTTGCAGCAGCGACCGCCGCCGGATGGGCGGCGACGCGGTCGACCGCGCGTGGGTCGAGATCGGGGCCGTCTGCGAGCACGATCACCGCGCGCTCGACCTCCGGGCCGAGCGCGGCGAGCCCGGCGCGCAGCGAGGCGCCGGGACCGCGCTCCCACTCCTCTGCGCGGACGATCCGCGCGCCGGGGGCCTCGAGCTCGTGCGCCCCTTCGACGACGACGATCTCGTTCACCGAGGACTCACGGAGCGCTGCGAGCACGGCGGGCAGGAACTCGCGCTGCTTCACGCCGCCGTAGCGCGAGGACGCGCCGGCCGCGAGGACCACAGCGCTAACGGACGTGAACGGTCGCCTTCTCGATGACGACGTGCTTCGTCGGCAGCTGCTCCGCGTTGCCGAAGGTGCCGATCTTGTCGACGACCGCGAGGCCCGAGGTGACCTTGCCGAGCACGGCGTAGTCGGCGGGGAGCTGGGCGTTCCCGGCCGTGACGACGAAGAACTGGCTGCCGCTCGTGCCGGCGGCTTCGTCCTGTGCCTTCGCCATCGCGACGACGCCGTGGGTGTACGCCGTCGAGGCGGGCGGCGCATCGACGCACTCGTAGCCGGGGCCGCCCTCACCGGTGCCGGTCGGGTCGCCGCCCTGGATGACGAAGCCCGGGACGATGCGATGGAAGATGAGGCCGTTGAAGAAGCCCTTGTCGGCGAGGTAGACGAACGAGGCGGTCGTGTTCGGCGACGTCTTCGTGGCGAGCGAGAAGGTGAAGCTGCCGTAGTTCGTCTTCAGCGTGACGCTGTAGCTCTTGCCGGACTGCAGCGCGTCCGTCGGCGGGGCCTCCTTGCGGCTGCCCGACGGCGCGGCGCTGAACGTCTTGCAGTCGAGCGCGCTCTTCTTCGAGCCGCCGCAGCCGGCTGCGAGGACGGCGAGCGCGACGACGACGGCGCCTAGCTGCAGCCGGCGACGGAGCGCCACACCTGATCCACGTTTGCGACGTACCGGACGACCTCGCCCGAGGGCGCTCCGCCTGCCTCGGCGACGGCGGTCGGTCCGGCGTTGTAGGCGGCGAGCGCGAGATCCGCCGAGTCGAACTGATCGAGCAGCTCGTGGAGGTAGCGCGCGCCGGCGAGCACGTTCGAGCGCGCGACGTCCGGGTCGAGGTCGAGCGACCGCGCGGTGGACGGCATCAGCTGCAGCAGCCCTCGCGCTCCGGCCGACGACGTGGCGGCCTGGTTGAGGTTCGACTCGACCTTGGCGACCGCGTACAGCATCGCCGGCGGCACCTGCGCATCGGCGGCGGCGGACTCGAAGATCCCGCGGAGATCGGCCGGGAACGGGCAGCGCTCGAGGCGCACGTCTGCGACGTGTGCCTGCCGAGGAGCCGCTGCGTTCGCGACCGTCACGCTGCGCGTCTGGGCGAGAACCGCAAAGGTCGCCGCGACGCCGCCGACGAGCGCGAGCAGGGCCAGCCGCCGATGAACCTCCCTCCCCACGATCGGGCGGGATTCTAGACCAGGTCCTAGACCTTGTTCAGAGCCGCGACTGCCCGTCGGACCAGCGTCTCCGCCACGTCGACCTTGTAGGCGTTGCCGGGGAGCGGCGTTGCGGACTCGAGGCCGTCCGTGAGGAGCCAGGGGATCGGCGCGACGCCGGCCAGTGCGATGCGCGTCTCGCCGTCCCGGCGGGCGGCGGCGACACCGACGATCGGGAACGCCCAGCGCTTCCGCTCCATCGCCTTCAGGTACACGCTGCCGTCGGCCGGCGGCACGTCCACCTCCAGGATCAGCTCACCGGGTTCGAGGGTCGTCGTCCGCCGGTCGGTCTCGTCGGGCAGGCGGTACAGGTCGGCGAGAGGGAGCTCGCGCCGGCTCGTTCGCAGCGTGGCGCCGAGCGCGAGCAGCGCCGCGGCGACGTCCGACGGATGCGCCGACGCGCAGAAGTCGTTGGCGAAGATCGCGTGCTCGCGGTGCTCGCCTTCGCGCGCGAAGCACTCGTCGCCGCCGTGAAGGCGGCACGGCCACTGCAGGCGCCAATACCAGCAGCGCGTCGCCTGGAGCAGGTTGCCGGCGAGCGTGCCCATGCCGCGAAGCTGGGGGCTCGCTGCGAGGCGGCATGCCTCGCGGAGCGCGTCCGGCACCTGCGGGTCGCACTCGAGCTCGGCGAGCGTCGCGCCCGCGCCGATCCGGCCGACCTCGATCCCCCGCGGAACCACCCCGCGTATGTCGACGAGCGTGTCGGCGTGGAGCAGTCCCGCCCGCAGCAGCGGCACGATCTCGGTGCCGCCTGCGAGCGGAGTGGCGTCGCCGACGTCGCTAGTCGACGCCCGCAGGAGCTCCATGCCGCTCTCTCTCCTTCGCTTCGCGCAACGCGCGCAGCATCTCCTCGCGGGTGATCGGCAGCTGCCGCACGTCGGCGCCGGTCGCATCGCGGATCGCGTTCGCGATCGCGGCTGCGGTCGGGATGATCGGCGGCTCGCCGAGCCCCTTCGAGCCGAGGTTCGTCAGGTGCGTGTCCGGCACGTCGACGAGCTCGCTCACGATCTCCGGCACGTCGGCGATCGTCGGCAGCTTGTACGCGTCGAGCGTCGTCGTCAGGAGGCGGCCCGTCTTCGGGTCGTGCAGCCGTTCCTCGGAGAGCGTGTGCCCGATGCCCTGGATGATCCCGCCCTCGATCTGGCTGGACGCGCCCAGTGGGTTGATCACGCGCCCGACGTCGTGCACCGCGGCGATCCGCTCGACCCAGACCTCGCCGGTCTCCACGTCGACCGCCACCTCGGCGACCTGGACGCCGAACGTGAGCACCTGCATGCCGGTCGGGTTCGGACCGCGGGCGCCCTTGCCGAGGATCTGCGCGCTCTCGAGCACCGAGACGATCTCCGCGAGCGGCGTGTCGGGTGCCAGCCCGCGCTGCTCGGCAATCTCCTCGACCTGCCGCCGCGCGTCGGCCGCGGCCGCGCGCACGGCCGGCCCCATCGACGGCGTCGTCGAGGAGCCCGCGCTGATCGACGCGAACGGCCCGCGTGCCGAGTCGCCGAGCGACACCGTCACGTGCTCGAAGGGAATCCCGAGCTCTTCGGCCGCGATCTGCGCCATCGCCGTCTTCGTGCCGGTACCGATGTCCTGCATCGCCGTGACGACCGTCGCGCGGCCGTCCGAGCCGACGCGCACCCACGCGTAGCTCGGCGGCCCGCCGCCGCCGTACCAGATCTGCGACGCCATCCCGACGCCGCGCTTCACGATCTCCGTCGAGCGCGCGCGCACCTCGTGCCGGCGCTGCCAGTGCGGCTCGGCGCGGCGGTAGCACTCGAGCAGGTTCTTGTCGCTGTACTCCGTGCCTTCGGGCGTGTGCTCGGCGTGGTTGCGGCGCCGCAGCTCGAGCGGATCGAGGTCGAGCTTCGACGCGAGCTCGTCGAGCAGCGCCTCGAGCCCGAAGGTCCCTTCGACGAAGCCCGGCGCACGGAACGCCTTCATCGGCGGCAGGTTCAGCTTCGCGCCGTAGGTGGTCGTCTTGACGTTGTCGCACGCATAGAGCATCTGCATCGGGCCCTCGGTGCCGGAGGACCAGCCGTCCCAGCCGACGGCGTTCACGAACTCGCCGCCGAGCGCGGTGAGCGTGCCGTCGCTGCGCGCGCCGACCGTCAGCCGCTGGATGGTCGCGTTGCGGTTGCCGGCCGCGGTGTTCTCCTCGCGCCGGGTCAGCGCGCACTTCACAGGCCGCTGCGTCCGTTTCGCGAGCTCCGCGGCGATGAACGTGTAGTCGTCGGGCGAGTTCTTCGACCCGAAGCCGCCGCCCATGTAGTGGCAGATCACCCGCACCTTGTCGCCCGGCAGGCCGAGCCCTTCGGCGACGTCGTCGCGGATGCCCCAGATGTACTGCGTCGAGATGTGGACGTCGACGCCGTCGCCGACCCACTCGACCACGGCCTGGTGCGTCTCCATCGAGTTGTGCAGAACGACCTGCGTGCGGAACTCGGCTTCGACGACGACGTCGGCCTGCGCGAGGCCGCGCTGGTAGTCGCCGCGCTCGCGCACGCGCGCCTCGCCGAGCAGCGCGCCGCGCGCGACTGCTTCGTCCGGATCGAGCAGCGGATCGAGCACCTCGTACTCGACGGCGATCGCACGCAGGGCCGCGCGCGCTTGCCCGAAAGTGTCGGCGCAGACCGCCGCGATCGCGGCGCCTTCGAATTCGCAGTCGCGGGTGAGCTCGTCGAGGTCGTCGGGGCCGATCGCCGCGTGCACGCCCGGCAGCGCAAGCGCGGGCGCGAGCTCGAGCTTCGTCACGCGGGCGCGCGGATAGGGCGAGCGCAGCACCGCCGTGTGCAGCATCCCGGGCAGCTTCAGGTCGGCCGTGTAGACGGCACGGCCGCTCGCGCGCTCGATCCCGTCCACGCGCGGGATCGGCTGTCCGACGATCTCGCGCGGGCCGGCCGGCCATTGCTCCAGAGCGTCCTCTTCGACGACGAGCCAGACCTCTTCGTAGCGGCCCTCGACCTCTTTCTCGGTGCGAATCAGGCGTGCCACGTGCGAATCGCCTCCTCGATCTTCGGATAGGTGCCGCAACGGCAGAGGTTCCCGGCCATCGCGTGCCGGATCTGGTCCGTCGTCGGGTTCGGTGTCGCCTCGACGAGCGCCACGGCGCTCAGGATCTGCCCCGGCGTGCAGAACCCGCACTGCACCGCGTCGTTGCGCACGAACGACTCGATCATCGGGTGGTCGCGCAGACCCTCGATCGTCGTCACGCCACCGTCGACCGTGTGCGCGAGCGTGATGCACGACAGCGTCGGCGCCCCGTCGACGAGCACCGTGCACGCGCCGCAGTGGCCCTCACCGCATGCGACCTTCGTGCCGGTGAGCGACAGGTCGTCGCGAAGCCATTCGGCAAGCGTCGTGCCGACCTCGGCGCGCAGCTCGTACTCGTGTCCGTTCACCTTCATGCGGCAGTCACCGCCTCGATGTCCGCGATGTGGATCAATCGATGCGTCAACCGCATCGTCTGGCGCGCCTCGAGCTCGTCCTCGATCTCGGGGATCGTCGCCCAGAGGTCCCGTGCGGACTCGAGCAGCTCGCGGATCTTGTCGACCGACTCGACGTGGCCGTTGCGTTCCGCGCACGTGTTGATCGCGAGACCGAGCACGCCGACGGTGTCGGGCTGACGGCCCCAGAGAAGCGGCGTCGCCATCGACAGGTACTGGTGGATGCGGGCGAGCTGCATCGGCTGCGAGAGCGTGCCGGTTCCGACCGGCGCCGTCGGCTCCGGAAGGTCGCGGCCGTCGGCAAGCGCGTTCGCCGTGCCGGCGAGCATCCCGCGCAGCTGGTCTTCCGAGTAGCCGGCGAAGAGCGCCGTCTTGATCGCGATCAGCAGTGACGACGGCTGCTGCCCGTAGGGATAGTCGCTCGCGTAGACGACCTGCTCCGGCGGCACCTGGCGGTAGAAGTCGAGCAGGTCGACGGGGCTCCAGGTCGACGTGTCGAAGAGGACGCCCTTCCGCCCGGCCATGTGGCGTGCGAGCTCGGCCAGGTCGGCGATGCCGGCGTGGGCGAGGATCAGCGTCGACTCCGGATACCGCTCGACGAGCGTCGCGAGCCCGCTTGCGATCGGCGGCAGTCCCCGGCCGGCGTGGATCAGGATCGGCACGCGAAGCTCGGCGGCGAGCTCGAAGATCGGACCGAGCCGCTCGTCGGTCGCCGTGAACTTCTGCGCGCGGGGGTGAAGCTTGATGCCGCGGGCGCCGAGGTCGAAGCACCGCCGCGCCTCCTCGAGCGGCGACTCGTTCAGGTCGAGCCGCACGAAGGGGATCAGCCGGCCGCCGCTTCGCTCGGCGAAGGCGAGCGTCCGGTCGTTCGCGGCGCTGAACGCCGGGTGCCGGTCGGGCTCGTCGAGGCAGAACATGAACGCGCGCGAGATCCCGTACTCGGCCTGCAGCTCCTCGAGCTGGTCGTAGTCGCCGACCATGCCGTCGATGTCGTGCCCGAGGTGGAGGTGCGCGTCGAAGATGTCCGCGTTCTCGGGCAGGAGGCGCTGAAGCTCACCCTTCCACTGCTCGACGAGCTCGAGCGCCCGTGCGCGCGCGTCCATGAATCTGAGTCTAGATATGGTCCGCTTTATGCCAGACGTATTGATCTACGCAGACACCTTCCGCTCGCCCGAGCTGCGCCACGAGATCCCGCTGGGGATCCCCGATCCGATCCTCTACCTGGAGAAGGACGGGAAACGCCACATCGTCACGCACTCGATGGAGGCGGCGCGCCTCGCGGAGCTCAATCGCTACGAGCTTCACCTCACCGACGAGCTCGGACTCGACGAGCTGGTCAAGTCCGGCAAGTCGCGCGACGAGATCCGGAACGAGCTGCAGCTGCGCGGCGTCCGCGAGGTCGGGATCGAGAGCGCGGTCGTCCCCGAGACGTTCCCGCTCTGGCTGGCGGACCACCTGCGCGCGAACGGCATCGAGCTGCGCACCGACGCCGAGCTCTTCGACGAGCGGCGCCGCGCCAAGACGGCCGACCAGCTGGCCGGGATGCGCCGCGCGCAGGCCGCCGCCGAGGCGGCGATGGACCGCTGCCGCGAGCTTCTGCGCACGCGCGTCGGGAACGGCGGCCTGACGGTCGAGGAGGTGAAGGGCGCGATGAGCGTCGTCTTCGCCGAGCACGGCACGGCGGCCGACGACTTCATCGTCGCGCCGGGCCCGCAGGGCGCGATGGGGCACGACATGGGCTCGGGCCCGATCGAGCCAGGCGTGCCGATCGTCGTCGACATCTGGCCGCGCGACAACGAGTCGTTCGTCTTCTGCGACATGACGCGCACGTTCGTCGTCGGCGATGTCCCCGACGACGTGCGCGAGTGGCACCGGCTCTGCAAGGAGGCGCTCGATCGCGCCGTCTCCGAGATCGGGCCGGGCGCGGACTGCAAGGCGATCTTCGACGGGACGTGCGAGATCTTCGAGGCGGCGGGTGAGCCGACGCAACGGACGAAGGCGCCCGGCGTGCCGCTCCACGACGGCTTCTTCCACGGGCTCGGGCACGGTGTCGGGCTCGAGGTGCACGAGGAGCCGGGCTTCGGGCTGATGTCGGACAAGGCGCTTCTCCCCGGCGACGTCGTCACCGTCGAGCCCGGTCTGTACCGCAGGGGGTACGGCGGCGTGCGGCTCGAGGACCTCGTGCTCGTCACCGAGAGTGGGGCGGAGAACCTCACGCGGTACCCGTACGACCTTGCGCCGTAAGACACGAGCGTTATGGTTGACCCAATCGGGTTCCGTTCCTATGCGCCCGGCCTTCCGGGCGAGAAGGAGGAGGCATGGCAGCAGTCGAGTCGCTCCCCGCGGCCGACCCCGCACCGCTTGGGCTCGCAGGCTTCGCCCTGACGACGTTCCTGTTGAGCGGGCACAACGCGTCGTTCATCCCCGATCTGATCTGGGTCGGGCCTGCGATCTTCTACGGCGGCCTCGCGCAGTTCATGGCCGGGATGTGGGAGTTCCGCAACCGCAACGTGTTCGGCGCCACCGCGTTCTCGACGTACGGCGGCTTCTGGATGGGCCTCGGGCTCTTCGTCATCCTCGCGGGGACGACGAAGTTCACGAGCGGCTACGCCGGAGGAGACCTCACAAACGCGCTCGCGTGGTACCTGTTCGCGTTTGCGGTCTTCAACACGTACATGTTGATCCACTCGACGCGGGTCACGATGGCCGTGTTCCTCGTCTTCCTGACGCTCGAGATCACGGAGATCGTGCTCGTGATCGGCTTCTTCAACCTGTCGCACGGCGGAACCGCCTGGTGGCTGCACTTCGGCGGCTGGTGCGGCATCGTCACGGCGGCGGTGGCCTGGTACACCTCGTCCGCCGGCGTCGTCAACGGCATGGCCGGGCGCGTGGTCTTCCCCGTGGGAGCTGCGCTCATGCCGGCAAGAAGCCCAGTTCCCGCATAACGGAGAGGAGATCGGCTCGTGTCCACTGAAACCGGCCAGGCAATCGACACGCTGTTCCTCGAGGAGCGGCGCTATCCGCCCCCCGAGGAGTTCGCGGCGCAGGCGAACGCGAAGCCCTCGATCTACGACGAGGACTTCGAGTCGTTCTGGGACCGGGAGGCCAAGGAGCGCCTCACGTGGTTCGAGCCGTTCTCCACCCTCTACGAGTGGAACCGCCCGTTCGCGAAGTGGTTCCTGGGCGGGAAGCTCAACGTGTCCTACAACTGCGTCGACCGGCACGTCGAGGCCGGCAAGGGCGACAAGGTCGCCTTCCACTGGGAGGGCGAGCCCGAAGGGGACACGCGCACGATCACGTACGCCGACCTTCAGAAGGAGGTCGTCGCGTTCGCGAATGCATTGCAGGAGCTCGGCGTGCAGAAGGGCACCGCGGTCGGCATCTACATGGGGATGGTCCCCGAGCTGCCGATCGCGATGCTCGCCTGCACGCGCCTCGGCGCACCGCACACCGTCGTCTTCGGCGGCTTCTCCGCCGACTCGCTCTCCGGTCGCGTGAACGACATGGGGTGCGAGGTGATCATCACGCAGGACGAGGCGTGGCGGCGCGGCTCGACGGTGGCGCTGAAGAAGATCGCCGACGAGGCGATGGACGATTCCCCCGGTGTGAAGAAGTGTCTTGTCGTCAAGCGCACCGGCGGAGACGTGAACATGCAGGAGGGCCGCGACCACTGGTACCACGACGTGCGCGGCTCGGACGATCCGTCGTCGTGCCCGCCGGAGCCGATGGACTCCGAGGACCTGCTGTTCCTCATGTACACGAGCGGCACGACCGCGAAGCCGAAGGGCATCAAGCACACGACGGGTGGCTATCTGCTCGGCGCAGCGACGACGCACTACTACGTCTTCGACCTGAAGGCCGACACCGACGTCTACTGGTGTGCAGCCGACGTCGGCTGGATCACCGGCCACAGTTACATCGTTTACGGCCCGCTGTGCAACGGCGCCACCTCGGTCATGTACGAGGGCACGCCGGACTACCCGGACAAGGACCGCTGGTGGGACATCGCGGAGCGGTACGGCGTGACGATCCTCTACACGGCGCCGACGGCGATCCGCACCCACATGAAGTGGGGCCCGGAGTACGCGCAGAAGCACGACCTGTCGAAGCTGCGCCTGCTCGGCTCCGTCGGTGAGCCGATCAACCCGGAGGCGTGGATCTGGTACCAGGAGAACATCGGCGGCGGCAAGGCGCCGATCGTCGACACCTGGTGGCAGACCGAGACGGGCATGATCATGATCACGCCGCTTCCCGGCGTGACGACGACGAAGCCGGGCTCGGCGACGCGTCCGTTCCCCGGCGTCGACGCCGCGATCTACAACGAGCAGGGCGAGGAGGTCGGCCCCGGCGGCGGCGGGTACCTCGTGCTGAAGAAGCCGTGGCCGTCGATGCTCCGCGGCATCTACGGCGACGACGAGCGGTACAAGGAGACGTACTGGTCGAAGTACGGCGACGTCTACTTCGCGGGCGACGGCGCGCGTGTCGACCAGGACGGCGACTTCTGGCTGATGGGCCGCGTCGACGACGTGATGAACATCTCGGGCCACCGCATCTCGACCACCGAGGTCGAGTCGGCGCTCGTCGACCACAAGGAAGTCGCCGAAGCGGCGGTCGCGGCGCGCAACGACGCGATGACCGGCCAGGCGATCGTCGCCTTCGTGACGCTGAAGGGCGGCGGCGACGGCTCGATCGAGAAGCTCGAGGAGCTGCGCAACCACGTCGCGCAGAAGATCGGGCCGATCGCGAAGCCGGCGAACATCGTCTTCACGCCCGAGCTGCCGAAGACGCGCAGCGGCAAGATCATGCGGCGCCTGCTCCGCGATGTGGCGGAGAACCGCCCGCTCGGCGACACGACGACGCTCGCCGACCCGACCGTCGTCGAGGAGATCCGCAAGCGTGGCCAGGAAGAGCAGTCGAAGGAAGACTGAGCCCGGCCTTGACCTTCCCCCGGGGGGAAGCTTCATGCTTCCCCCCGTGAGGGTCGAACACGACGAACTACTCTCGATCGGGCGCTTCTCGCAGCTCACCGGGCTGACGGCGAAGGCGCTTCGCCACTACGACGACATCGGCCTGCTCAAGCCGGCGACCGTCGACGGGGACACCGGCTACCGCTTCTACGCGCTCGACCAGGCGCGCGAGGCGGAGACGATCGTGCGGCTGCGCTCGTTCGAGCTGCCGCTCGACGAGATCGCCGCGATCCTCGCCGACCCCTCGCTCCTGCACGAGCGGCTCGTCGTCCAGCGCGCGCGGCTCGAAGGCCGCGTCGTCGAGACGCATCGCATGATCGTCGAGCTCGACCGCCTGATCCGCGACGAGGAGGTCCTGGTGCCGGACGAGAGAGTGCAGTACACGATCGAGGAGCTTCCCGAGCTGACGCTGGCGGCGATCCGGGCGAAGACGCCGTTCGAGGAGCTGATGCGGGCGATCCCCGAGAACATCGGCCGCACGGCGGAATGGGCGTTCGCGAACGACCGCCTGCCCGCCGCGCCGGTTGCGGTGTGCCCGCCGCCCGAGGACGGGGTCGTCGACCTGAAGGTCGGCTGGCCGGTGAGCGGGACGGTCGAGCCGCCCGCGCCGATCGAGCTCTACCGCTGCCCGGCGGGCCGCGCGGTCGTCAACGTCTACCACGGCGACTTCCCCGGACTCCACGCCGCGTGGCGCCAGCTCTACGAGACGCTGCGGGCGGACGGGATCGAGCCGCAGGGCGAGATGCGCGAGCACTACGAGACGAGCCCGGAGGAGGTCTCCGACCCGTCCGAGCACGTGACGCGCCTCGTCTGGCCGCTCGACTAGGGCCTGGCTACGCTGCGGCGAGTGCTTCCCGCGCTCGCTGCAGCCCTCGTCCTCGCGGTGGCGCCCGGTCACGCCGCGACGGTTCGTGTGCCCGTCGCGAACGTCTGGGCGGCGCCGAACGCCGGTCATCTCCCGTTCGACCCGCACGTCTGGCCGACGTCGGCCGTGACGGTGGATCAGCGGCTCGCGCTCGTCGGGCACATGCCGACGCAGGCGCTCTACGGCGAGCGCGTCCTCGTCCTGGCGCAACGGGGTGACTGGAGCGAGATCGCCGTGCCGGACCAGCCGTCGCCGTTGAACGCGCGCGGCTATCCCGGCTGGGTGCGAACGTGGGAGCTCGGACCTGCGTTCGCGGCGCCGAAGGTGGTCACGGTGAAGACCGCAACGCTCGAGAACGGCACGCAGATCGGCTTCGGGTCGCAGGTGCCGGCCGGCGCGCTGCCGGCCGCCGACACCCGTGCGCTGCCGCACACGCGCGCCGATCTCGTGAAGACGGCAGAGCAGTTCCTCGGGCTGCACTACCTGTGGGGCGGTCTGTCGCGCTGGGGCTACGACTGCTCCGGCCTCACCTGGGCGGTGTATCGCACGCACGGCATCACGATCCCGCGCGACGCCGACGCGCAGTTCGCCGCCGGCCGTCCGGTGGCGATGTCGAAGCTGCAGCCCGGCGACCTGCTCTTCTACGAGCATCCGGTCGTCGGCCACGTGGCCATGTACATCGGCGGGGGCAAGATGATCGAAGCGCCGAACTCGCGCAGCGAGGTCCGCATCGTTCCGGTGCGGACGAGCGATTTCGACGGCGCACGCTCGTTCTGGCGTTGAGGCGCCTCGTTCTCGCAGGCGTCGTCGCGATCGTGCTCTTCGCGACGATCGGACAGCTGTCGCACCACGGCGGCGTGTCGGCCGGCGGTTACGCCGCGGACACCCTGCCGTTCCTCGGTGCGTGGCTCGTGTTCGCGTATGCGACCCGGCGCTTCGTGCCGACGTGGGTCGGCGGCGTCGTCGTGGGCGTCGCGATCCGGGCGGTCGTGCTGTCGCACTATCGCTGGAGCGAGCTCTCGTTCCTCGTCGTCGCGCTCGTCTTCATCGGCGCCGTGAGCTTTCTCGTGTGGAGGTTCGCGCGCGCATGATCGAGGTGCCGCTGCGGCGCAACCGCGACTTCCTGCTTCTGCAGGCGGGACAGCTGCTCTCGACGTTCGGGTCGAGCATGTCGTCGGTCGCGTATCCGCTGCTGACGCTCGCGGTCACGCACTCCGCGGCGCGGGCCGGGTACGTCGGCGCGGCGGTCTTCGCGCCGCTCGTGCTGATCGGTTTGCCGGCAGGTGCCGCCGCCGACCACTTCGACCGGCGGAGACTGATGATCGCGTCGGATGCGACCGGCGCCCTGGCCCTCGGGGTGCTGGCGGGCGCGGTCGCGACCGGTCACGCCGCGTTCTGGCTGATCCTCGTCGTCGCGTTTGTCGACTCGTCGGCCGGGGTCGTCTTTCGTTCCGGGCAGAGCGGAGCGTTTCGCGCCGTCGTGCCGCGGTCGCAGCTCGCGGCAGCGGCGAGCGCCGCTCAGGCGCGGCAGGCGACGGTTCGCCTGGCGGCGCCGCCGGTCGGCGGCGCGCTGTTCGGCGTCGCTCGCTTCGCGCCGTTCCTCTCGGATGCGTGCTCGTACGCATTCTCGACCGCGTCGCTCCTGCTGATGCGAACCCGCTTCCAGGAGGAGCGCGACGAGATGCGTGAGCGGCCGCGTCTGCGCGAAGGGCTTGCGTACTTCATGCAGATGCCGTTTCTGCGCGCGACGATCGGGATGATCGCCGTCAGCAACTTCACGTTCACTGCGTTGCAGCTGACCTTGATCGTGCTCGCGAAGCGTCATGGTCTGTCGAGCGCGACCATCGGCGGCTTCGTTGCGCTCGTCGGCGCGACGACGCTGGCCGGCTCGTTCCTCTCGCCGCTCCTTCGTCGCGCGTTCACGCTGCGCGTGATCCTGCTCTCCGAGTTCTGGGCTGCGCTCGCCTACGTCGCGTTTCTCGTCTATCCGAGCGTCTACGTGCTCGCGGCTGCGCTCGCCACACAGGCATTTTGTTTTCCGAACACCGACTCGGCGACGACGGCGTATTCGTATGCGCTCATTCCCGATCATCTGCTCGGCCGCGCGATGGCCGCCTCGAACACGCTGCGCGCGGCCGCTGCGCCGCTCGGCCCGCTCGCCGCCGGGCTGCTGCTCGGCGTGCTCTCGGTGCGTGCGACCGTCGCGATCGCGATGGCCGCAACACTCGTCGCCGCCGTTCTCGGCACCGCGAGCCACGCAATCCGCGAGGCGCCGAACCGGCTCGAAGACCTCCCCGGCTAGGGGATTGTTTGTGGCAGTTCGGTAACCCTTCCCAGGGAAGGGTCGAGAACGAAGCGAGCGTAGTTCTCGCGCGCGCGGCGGGGCGTATCGCCGAAGAATCGGAGCTGCGCGCGGACGTCGTGGAACGGGCGAGGCCTGACGAAGCTCATCGTCGCGGCGAAGCCGGACCAGGCCCATTCGGCCGGTGATGTGCAGAGATGTGCGGCGACCGGGTTGAGATCGATGTACCGACAGACGGTCATCACCTCTTCCTCGGTGACGAGCTCACGGGCGAAGCACGAGTGCTGCACCAGGTGCCCTTGGTTCGTTCTGCCGTACACCGCGTTGATCCGGCGCGCGAAGCTGTGATTGACGCGCCGCATGGCTTCCCACAGACCGCCATCGGCGAGCTTCACGAGGAAGTGATGGTGGTTCCAGATCAGCGCCCAGTCGAGGGTGATCAACCCGAACTCCGTCGCCGAGCGCGCGTAGAGCTCGAGGTACAGCTCGTGCTCGCCGGCCGTCTGGTACAGCGGCTGGCCGAAGCTGCCGCGTGTCGACACGTGGTAGTACCCGGTGGGGTTCATCGGCGGACGCCGCGGCATCGCACGAAGCTAGCGCCGCGACTCTGTGCGGCACCGACCTGGGGATGAATCGTTGCGCTTTTGTCACCCTTCCCAGGGAAGGGGGTTCGGGTCAGAGCAAGCGCTCGAAGGACGCCGCGTCGTCGAACGGGCCGATGACGGCGCAGCGGAGGCCGCTCGAGCCGATCACGTCCTGCGCGACGCGCTGGACGTCCTCGACCGTGACCGCATCGAGCCCCGCGAGGATCTCCTCCGGCTCCGCTGCTTTCCCCTCGAGCACCTCGCGGCGGAGACCGGTGAGCAGCAGCCCGTTCGGGCTCTCGGTCTGCAGGACGAAGCGGCCCTTCGCGAGCGCGCGCGCCTTCTCGAGCTCTTCCGCCGGCACGGGCTCGTCGGCGAGCTTCTTGAACTCGGCTGCGATGACCTCGACCGCCTCCTCGGCCCGCTTCAGGTCGACGCCCGCCTGCGCGTACAGCGTTCCGGTGTCGGTGAACGAGCTGTTGAACGCGAACACGTAGTACGCGAGCCCGCGCCGCTCGCGCACCTCGAGGAACAGCCGCGACGACATGCCGGTGCCGAGCACGGTGCCGAGAAGCTGCAGCGCGTACCGGTCGGGATGGCCGACGGGGTACGAGGGAACGCCGAGCGCGACGTTTGCCTGGTCGGAGTCCTTGCGATGAACGTGGACGCGCGGCTGCGTGCTCCGCTCCACCTCCGCCGAGGCAGGTCCGGCCGGGCTCGACCCGGACAGATCGCCGAGCAGGCCTTCGAGCATCGGCAGCAGACCGTCGCCGACCGCGCCGGCGACGCCGACGACCATCCGCTCGGGCTTGTACCACGTGCCGATGTAGTCGAGGAACGTCTCGCGCGTCGCGTCGAGAATCGTCTGCTTCGTGCCCAGCGTCTCCCAGCCGAGCGGGTTCGACCCGAAGAGCAGCTCCTCGTACACCGAGCCGATGTAGTCGCGCGGCGTGTCGACGTACATGTTCATCTCTTCGATGATCACGCCCTTCTCGCGCTCGAGCTCCTCCGCGTCGAACTTCGAGTTGCGCAGCATGTCGACGAGGACGTCGAACGCCTGGTCGCGCTGCTCGCCTGCGCAGCGGATGTAGTAGCCCGTGTACTCCTTCGACGTGAACGCATTGAACTCACCGCCGATCGAGTCGACCTCCATCGCGATGTCACGCGCGGTCGGCCGCCGCTCGGTGCCCTTGAAGAACATGTGCTCCGAGAAGTGCGCGATGCCGCGGTTCGCGGCGTGCTCGTAGCGCGACCCGGCGGCCAGCATCACGTAGCAGGCGACCGATTGCGCGTGGTCGAGCGGCGCGGTGAGAACACGCAGGCCGTTCGAGAGGCTGTGGCGCTCGAAGACGCTCATCGCTCGGAGAGTAGAGAAAGGAGCTTGGCCGGCGGCAGGTCAGCGAGCGATTCGACGACGAGGTCTGCGGTTTCGCCGAGGCCGAGGTCCTTCGTCACGGCGTTCGGGATCCCGACGACGTAGATGCCCGCAGCCTGCGCGGCAGCGGCGCCGTTCGGCGAGTCCTCGAAGGCGACCGCCTCGTGCGCCTCGACCCCCAGCTGCTCGAGTGCCTCCAGATACAGCGTCGGGCGCGGCTTCGCGCGCTCCGCGTCGTGGTCGGCGGTGACGATCGCGTCCCAGCCGTACGCACGCTCGAGCCGCTCGAGATGCATGTCGATCCAGCGGCGCGACGCGCTGGAGACGATCGCGCGCTTGAGCCCACGCTCCTCGGCCGCCTCGAGGTACTCCGCGATGCCGGGCCGGAGCTCCTCCGCCTCGAGGATCGACAGCTCGTGCGCGTAGCGCTTCTCGTTCCATTCGTCGCGATCGAGCGGGCCTGCGAGCTCTTCGAGATTGCCCCAGATGTCCCAGCCGTCGACGGTTCCGACCATCAGCGCCCACTTTTCCGGCGGCAGCTCGTGTCCGTGCTGCCGGTACAGCCACTCCCAGCCGGCGCGCGAGGCGGTCTCGGTGTCGAGGATCAAACCGTCGAAGTCGAACAGAAACGCGCGAACCGGCACCGCGGCGATGGTATAGACGTGCTTGTGCCCGGCGAGATGAGACGCGCGGTGGAGTCGCAGCCCGACTGGCTGCGTCGCGTGCCGACCCATATGCGGCTTCCGGAAGAGGCGACGGTCGTGCACACCGGCTGCGGCACGTCGTTCCACGCGGCGCAAACCGGCGGCTCGGCGGTGCAGGCGCTCGAGGCGGTGCTCGACCCGCCGCGCGCGGACATCATGGTCTGCGTCTCGCACGAGGGGGAGACCGAGCTGACGATCGAGGCCGAGCGCGCGTTCGGTGGCGACGTGTGGCTCGTCACCGGCCGTCCGGACTCGCCGCTCGCGGAGCTGTGCGACGAGGTGATCGTCTGCACGCCGGCGATCGAGCGTTCGTGGTGCCACACCGCGAGCTACACGTGCGCGGTCGCCGCGATCCAGTCGCTGCACGGCGAGGAGATCTCCGAGCTTCCTGCGGTCGTCGAGACCGCGCTCACACAGGACGTCGAGCCCTTCGACGAGCAGCGCGTGCTGGTCGTCGGCGCCGGCCGCGACTGGCCGACCGCGCAGGAAGCGGCGCTCAAGCTGCGCGAAGGGGCGTGGGTCGACGCCTCCGCGTTCGAGACCGAGACGATCCTGCACGGGCACCTGGCGGCAGTCGACGAGAACGTGCGCGCCTACGTCCTGCAGGGTGAGGGTCGCGCGGCCGAGCGCGCCGCCGACGTCGTCGCTGCGCTCGACAAGCTCGGCTGCCCGGTCGAGCTCGTGCAGACGCGGCACCCGGTCGTCGACATCGTGCGCTTCCAGCTGCTCACGCTCGCCGTCGCCGAGGCGCGCGGCATCGACCCCGACCCGATCCGGCGCACGCCGGGCTCCAAGTGGGCGGACGCGGCCGGGTCGGCGTACCCCGGCTAGCCGCTCAGCGCAGCCAGATCACGACGATCCAGATCAGGATCGCCGCGGCGAGGACGGCGAGGGCCTGCCACCAGCGCAACCCGCTTCCTCGCCACATCGACTCGCCCGAGCGGGCCGAGCCGAGACCGGCATCGCTCGGCCGCTGACGCCAGAACTCCTTCGCCAGCGAGTCCGCGGTCGCGCCGGTGACGCCCATCTCGACGAGCAGCGCCGACAGCTGGGGCGCCGACGTCACCTGCCGTTGCAGCTCCGTGCCGTCGACCTCGATCATGACCCACCGGTTGACGCCCCAGGTCAGGGTCGCCTCGTCGTGTCTCACCTGGACCGGCTTCATGGCATCGCGATATTCTTGCCGGAATGCGCTGGTGGCGGTCCCGCAGAGGCCGGATCGAGCACGACGACGCCGAGCTCGGCGACGCGCAGCGCCGCGAGAACGAACGCATGCGCGCCCAGGCCAAGAGCCTGTTCGTCCCCTACGCGGGGAAGAACTCGTGGCAGAGCCGCACCGAGCGCGCGTTCAAGCCGCCGAAGTACTAGAGGCTCGCGAGCGCCTCGAGCAGCCCGTCGACCTCGTCCGGCGTGTTGTAGTGGACGATGCCGACGCGCACGGCGCCGTCGGCGAGCCCGAGCCGCTCCATGATCTCGACGGCGTAGTAGTTGCCGTCCCACACGGCGAAGCCGCGCTCTCCGAGCCGCGCGGCCGCCTCCTGCGGTGACAGCGAGTCGTGGGTGATCGCGAACGTCGGCACGCGTCCGTCCATCGTCGGGACGCCGTGCAGCGTCCAGGCGCCGGGCAGGCCGGCGAGGAACCGTTCGCCGAGCTCCCGCTCGTGCGTCGTGACGAACTCCCAGCCGACGTCCTCGAGGTACTCGACCGCCGCGACGAAGCCGGCGAGCAGCTCATGCGCGAGCGTGCCGGTCTCGAAGCGGTTGCCGACCGGGAACGGATCCGCCGGGCGCACCTTGTACGGCCGCCACGACTCGAGCAGCTCGCGCCGGCCGAACGCGAGACCGAGATGGGGGCCGTAGAACTTGTACGGCGAGCAGAGCAGCACGTCGGCGGCGAGCGCCTGGACGTCGATCGGCCCGTGCGGCCCGTAGTGGACGGCGTCCACCCAGGCGAGCGCGCCGGCCTCGTGCGCGAGCGCTGCGATCTCCGCGACTGGCGTCACCGTCCCGACCGCGTTCGAGGCGTACGGGAACGCGACGACGCGCGTTCGCTCGGAGAGCAGCGACGAAAGCTGGTCGAGGTCGAGGCGGCACTCGTCGTCGACGTCGGCGAAGCGCACGACCAGGTTCCGGTCGTGCGCGAGCTCGAGCCACGGCGAGATGTTGCCGTCGTGATCGAGGCGCGTGCACACGATCTCGTCGCCCTCGCTCCACTCGCGCGCAGCCGTGCGTGAGAGCGCGAAGTTGAGCGTCGTCATGTTCGCGCCGAACGCAACCTCGTCGATCGTCGCGTTGAGGAAGTCCGCCGCCGCCGCGTGCGCGTTCGTCACGAGCGCGTCGGAGCGGCGCGACGTCGCGAACGCGCCGCCGAGATTTGCGTTCGACTCCCGCAGGTAGCCGGCGATCGCGTCGACCACCGAGTCGGGCACCTGGGTCCCGCCGGGGCCGTCGAAGAACGCGAGCGGCCGCTGCAGCGCGGTGAACCGCGCGCGCACCGACTCGACGGTGCTCAGGACACGCGCCACGTGTATTCCGGCTTGACGATCAAGGACGCGCCGACGAAGCAGTCGCGCTCGGCCTTGACGATCAGGTCGTCGGCTTCGTTCGTGCGCGGCTCGAGCTGCGCGTCGATCTGCACCGCGATCTGCACGAACCGGTAGCGGTTGTCCTCGCCGCTCTTCGTGACGGTGCCGTGCGCCGATCCGGAAGCGCTCAGGCTGTGACCGGCGCGCCGCGCGTGGTAGGCGAGGCTGTCGATCGAGCAGCGTACGAGCGCGGCGAG
>Ga0070741_10003478_pt1 | contig 39067 bp, 33 predicted proteins | sample Coa_R1_4_FD_66440 | JGI IMG/M metagenome (GOLD analysis project Ga0070741, IMG submission 66440) | Surface soil microbial communities from Centralia Pennsylvania, which are recovering from an underground coalmine fire - Coalmine... | ecosystem: Environmental > Terrestrial > Soil > Unclassified ...
AGGCCCGTACCGAGGAGCGGGTCAGCGGCCTCGAAGCCGCCGTCGCGCGGCTCGCCGCGGCCCAGGCCCGTACCGAGGAGCGGGTCAGCGGCCTCGAAGCCGCCGTCGCGCGGCTCGCCGAGGCCCAGGCCCGTACCGAGGAGCGGGTCAGCGGCCTCGAAGCCGCCGTCGCGCGGCTCGCCGAGGCCCAGGCCCGTACCGAGCTACGAGTGGGTGAGCTGGAAGCCGCCATCCAGCAGACCAACCAGTCGATACAGCAGCTCGCCCGGCAGGTGGGCGGCCTGAGCGAGACCGTCGGCGGAGACATTGAGGATATCGCCTACATCGTCGTGCATGATGTGCTCAAGCGTGAGTTTGGCTGGAAGGTAGGGGTCCTGGAGCGGTCGTGGCAGCGGTGGAACGGGAGAGTGGAGGAGATCGACCTCTTCGGCCAGGCGACCGATCTAGAACGGCCGTACCGTCGCATCTGGATTGTGGGTGAGGCGAAGCACAACCTGACGGTGAGAGAGGTGGAGCGATTTGCCGGCCAGGTGAGGCGGGCAAGGCAGCATCTCCTGGGAGAGCTCTTCCCGGTGTGCTTCTGCTACCGCGCGCGCCCCGAGGTGCAGGAGAGCGTCCAAAAGGCCGGCCTCTACCTGGTCTTCTCGTACGGGAAGCTTGTCCGGCCAGACGGGTCGACTGCTCCGCCGTCCGAGCCGGCTGGATCGTAGCGACCGGCCGTCCCCTCTTGGCGCCTTCCGGGAGGGCTACGGCCCAACGCGCTCAGGGAAGAGCTTGCGGTAGTCGGTCCCGACATTGGCACGCTCGACCTGCCAGTCCGGTGGATTCTCTGGATCGTCGGTCAGAATGGTGCGCTGAAAGGCCTGCACGACAATCGTGCGCTGGACCGGGCCATCAGGCAGGAGCTTCGTGACCTGCACGGAGATGGCCTCGGTGATCGGCAGGCCGACGTCGTGCAGCCAGCCGCCGGGGAAAAGGTCGGTGCGATTGATGTACTCCCAGAACCGCCCTCGCACGAGGTGGCCGGGAGCACCGGACAGGTCGGCGGAGAATGGGACGAAGGTTGTGCCGTCGTCGTCCACCGTCATGGTGCCTCGGCCCGCATAGTCGGGCGGCGGCGAGGCGCGCCGTGCCGGATCGGCAAGGGCGTGGATGCCCGCGTAGTCGAGCGACGAGCTATCTCCGCCCACCGGGAGTGGTACAAGCCTGCCCTGCAGCTCATCGACGAGCAGGCCATACATGAGCTGCCAGTTCGGATCGGCCGACTCGCCGGTGTGGTCCTCCAGCCGGCCTTTTTCGAAATACTGGCTCGCTCGGCCATCGACCTCCGTCTGGAGCGAGATGGCGGTGCCGAGCAGGCGATAGCCATCGTGGGCCTCGTAATACTCGGCAAAGCGTGGCAGCACGGGCCAGGCAATCGTCGCCTGAAAGACGCCGGCATCGGTCGCCGCGTAGAGAGTGCGGCTCGGAATGGCCAGTGCCAGCCCGTGCGGTCCATTGACGCGCACGCCAAGATGCCCGAGCTCGGCCCACGTCTGCCCGCGATCGTTGCTGGCAAAGACGCCCGTCCGCCGCGGCGCTCCCGATGATGGCTGGTCTTCGGCTGAGGCGTAGACCCAGTTCGGCTGCGTCGGGTTGGTGAGCACATTGGTGAGGCCGCGCATGGCAGGCCCGGGGAGCGGCAGACTAGGTGAGAGATCGGCCCAGGTGGCGCCGCCATCGTCGCTGCGGATAAAGCTCCCGGCGCCGGTGATGCTAAAGTGCGCGTACACGGCGGCGGTCGATTCCGAGCTACCGGCAAGGGCGAGCGCCGTCGGCGGCGCGAGAGGCGAGAGCGCGCCGGTATAGGTAGTGAGCCACGTTGCTCCACCATCGATGCTCTTGATCAGCGGCCCGCTGTGGTAGAACGCCTGGCCGGCGAAGAGCAGCCCCGGCACGCCCGGCAGGGCTGCAACCACCGGCACGCTCGTCTGCCCGATGCCGCCGGCACCGCGCAGCGACGACGGCAGGATCGGCATCCAGGAGCTCCCCGCGTCGGTAGAGCGCAGCACCTGCGCCAGCCCATCGGCGGCCGTGATGCCAGCGTATACGGTGCCCGCGCTGTTCGGGTCAACGAGCACATCCTGAACCTGTGTCGAGCCGCCGCCGTTGTACACTGTCGCCCAGGTGCTGCCGCCGTCGATGCTTTTCAGGATGCTGCGGCCATCGGTGCTCACGCTATAGATCGTGTTCGGCGCGCGAGGATCGATCGCCAGCACCTTGCGCACCGGCGAGCTACCGATCTTCACCCAGGTGCCGCCGCCATCATCGGTGCGCCAGACGCCGCTCTCGCCGGCGGCGAGTACCTGGCGGTCGTCGGCCGGACTGGTGGCAACTACCCAGATGCGCTCCGGCGGGCCAGAGGTGGCCCATTCACCAGGGGCAGCACGAGCCGGCGTTCCCTGCACTGCGCCGGCTATGAGCGTGACCATCAGCAGAAGGATCAGGGCCGCCGACCGGAGGCCGGCCGGCCGAAGCCGCAGCAGATCGATCATCTGCGCAGCATCATACCGGCCGATGGGGTATGGCCGGCATGATGGCCGGTGTTCAGTGTGGCGTCGATGGTCGCAGCATCATACCGGCCGATGGGGTATGGCCGGCACACGGTTCAGGGCGCGCCTGCTCCGGAGATATCCGACCTCCCAGCCCCGGGTAGTCGCACTCTATCGACCGGTACCGGCCGCCTCACGCTCAGCGCGAGCAACGTCGGTTACCGCGAGCACGATCGTACCGCCGGCAAAGAGTACGATGAGCGAGAGGATCGCCTGGCGATACGAGCCGGTCGCCCCGGCCACAGCGCCGAAGATGAGTGGCCCGATCCACGATGTACCGCGCTCGGAGATCTCATAGAGGCCGAAGAACGAGGCTTCACGCCCGGGCGGGATCAGGCGCGAGAAGAGCGAGCGTGAGAGGGCCTGCGAGCCACCGAGCACGAGCGCAATGATTCCCCCCATTGCCCATGCCTGGGCAGTCGTCTGCAAGAACCCGTAGGCATAGATTACGACCGCGCACCAGATGAGCAGCGAGACGAGGATGGCACGCTTGGTGTCCAGCGCTCGCGCGACCCGCTCGAACACGAGCGCGCCGGCAAAGGCGACGAACTGCACGACGAGGATGAGCGCGGTGACGAAGCTCACCGCCGCGGCCTCCGCCGTCTCGCGCGTCTCCGGCGTTGCCCGGGCAATGAATAGCTCCTGCGTCAGAAAGACGGAAGCGAGGCCGATCACCGTCTGAATACCGTCGTTGTAGAGGAGATAGCCGACGAGATAGCGCAGGGTGTAGGGGAGCCGGGCCAGCTCGCGGAATGAGGCGCCGAGCTCGCGAAAACTAACCGTCAGCCATGACGTGCCGGGCGGCAGCGAGCGCTGCGGGCGGCGCGGGCGCAGTCGCGCAAAGGTGATCACGGCGAAGCCGCCCCACCAGAGGCCGGCCGAAAGCAGCGCGAGCCGCACCGCCAGCCCTCTCGAGAGACCGAGCCTGCCGGCACCGAGCACCAGGATCAGGTTCGCCGCCAGGAGCAGGCCATCGCCCAGGTAGCCAAAGGCGAAGCCGCGGCTGGAGACGGCATCCCGCTGATCCTCCGTGGCGATGTCGTTGAGGAAGGCGTTATAGAGCACGATCGTGGCGCCAAAGCAGAGATTGGCCATCACGTAGAGCAAGCCACCGAGCAGGTACCGGTCGCCGCTGATGAAGTTGCGCTCACTCCCGTGTAGCAGAAGATGAGCATCAGGCACTTCTTGAGGTGGGTGTAGTCGGCGATGGCGCCGAGCACCGGGAGCAGGAAGACCTGCAGCAGCACCGAGAGCGAGACGCAGTACGGGAAGAATGACTTGGCGGTGACGAAGAACGGCCCAAGCGCGAGCACGACCCCGTTTTCGCCGGCCGCGCTCTGGGCCAGTGCGGTCAGGTAGGGGCCCAGAAAGACGACGGCAACGGTGGTGACGAAGGCCGAGTTGGCCCAGTCGTACATCACCCAGCCGAAGATCTCGCGCGGGTCATTCTTGGGAATGGCAGCTCTGGGCGGCGTGTACATGGCCGATGGTCTTTGCGCTGGCGTCGCGAACGCAGTGTGCCTGGCCGGCGGCCTTTGTGCTGACGTCGTGGGCTTGGTGGATGCAGAGCGGCCGCTACGACGCGCGATTGTCGCACAGGCACGCCACACTGCGGTTGACCAGGAAGGTTTGGTGGTCAAGCAGCTCGTTACGACGCGCGATTGTCCCACAGGCACGCTACACTGCGCGGACAAGGAGGATACGAGCCGGTGACGACGCAGGCCACAGAGGGAGCGACGGCGGGACAGGCCGAAGAGGAACGAGTGCTGGCGCTCGATAAGGCGCTGCTGGGAGAGATCTGGACGTCGGAAGCAGCCTACGCCAACCTGGCCACGCTGTGCGACACCTACGGCCACCGGTTCGCCGGCAGCCCGGGTGAGCGAGGCGCGGCCCTCTTTCTCCAGCAGAAGCTGCGGCTTTACGGGCTCGAGGGGATTGGAGCTGAGCCCTTCCGGTATGTGGGCTGGATGCGCGGCACCGAGACGCTCGACGTCATCGACCCGGTGCAGCGGCGCCTTCGTGCGCTGGCCCTCCCTTACAGCCCGTCTGCCAGGGTGGAAGCTGAGCTACGCTGGGTTGGAGATGGCGAGGCCGAGGATTTCGCGCGTGCCGGCGCGGCCGAAGGCGCGCTCCGCGGCACCGTGGTGATGACCGCGGCTGAGACGGCGCGCCAGGCTGGCGTACCGGTCTCGCACCGGCGAGACAAGTATATGCGCGCCGTCGCAGCCGGTGCCGTGGCGTTTCTCTATGTGAACCAGAACCCCGGCGATCTGCCGGTGACCGGCGGGCTGCCCGGTGGGGGAAGCGGGCCGGCGCCGATTCCCGGGCTGGGTCTCTCGTTTGAGACCGGCGAGACGCTGCGCCGGCTGCTCGAGCAGGCCGGTCGCGTGCGGCTGCGCATCACCACCGAAGCGCACTTCCCCGAGGTCGAGAGCAGTAACGTCACCGGGGAGATTCCCGCCGACCCGGCCAGCCCCTACCGCCAGGAGCTGGTGCTTGCCGGCGGGCATTACGATAGCCACGACATCGCACCCGGGGCGCTGGATAATGGCGCGGGCGTGGTGGTGACGCTCGAGGCAGCGCGGGCGCTCGCCGCGGTGGCGCGCCACCGCGGACGTGGCTTTGCGCGCACGCTCCGCTTCTGCTTCTTTGCGGCTGAGGAGATTGGACTGCTCGGGTCGTGGGAGTACGTGCGCCGACACGCCGGTGAGCTCGACCGCATGCGCTTCATGCTCAACCTCGATACCGTCGCGCGCGGCGCGCCCGGCAGCGAAGCGCTCGACGTCACCGGCCTGCCGGAGCTGATGCCGTACTTTCGGGAGATGGCGGGGCGCATGGGCTATTCGCTACCGGTGCGCGATCGCTTCTCCTCGGCCTCCGATCACTTCCCTTTCACCATGAGCGGCGTGCCATCGGCCAACGTGACGACGAGCGAGCCGGCCGCACGCGCCGCCCTGGGACTGGTGGGGCGCGGCTGGGGCCACACCACCGCCGACACCTTCGATAAGGTCAGCTGCAAGAGCCTGCAGGCCGCGGCAATGGTCGCGGCGCGGGTGCTGCTGCGCGTTGCCGAGGCCAGCGACTGGCCATCGTGGCGGCGGAGTACGGAGGAGGTGACGCGTCAGCTGGAGGACGCCGGCATGCTGGAGCAGCTGGTCCAGGCCGGCCGCTGGCCGCCGCCGAGGTAGTGGTACGCAGCCGGACCGCGTGAGCCGCGCGTGAGATCTTGTCTAAACCGAAGCCACGATGGAAACCACCTTGGCGGCCGGTAGCGATACGGCGGCTTGCACCATGGCTTTGGTTTAGCTCGTGTGCCTAGAGGGGGCGGTATCGTCTGGAGCCTGCGCGTGGTCGCAGGCGTTCCACCAGGTATGCAGACGCCCCGCTCGCGCGGCACCGACTGGCATGCGGTGATGGTGGCTTGAAGACCGGAGCAGGCTGAGCCGCCGGACGAGCCGCTAACAGAGGCACCGACTGGCATGCGGTGATGGTGGCTTGAAGACGGTGCGCGCTCACGACCCTGGCCCGGTCCTTGCCCGCAGGGGGTACGATCAAGGAGACCCAGGGAAGGAGGCCGGATATGGCCACTCAGGCACCGACCGATGCCGCATACGAAGCACGAGGGGGACGCAAGCCCAACCGCCTCATCCACGAGACAAGCCCCTATCTGCTCCAGCATGCCCACAACCCCGTCGATTGGTACCCCTGGGGACCCGAGGCGCTGGAGCGCGCGCGGCGTGAGGATAAGCCGATCCTGCTCTCCATCGGCTACTCGGCCTGCCACTGGTGCCACGTGATGGAGCGCGAGTCATTCGAGGACGAGGAGACGGCGCGCCTGATGAACGAGCACTTCGTCTGCATCAAGGTCGATCGCGAGGAGCGCCCCGACCTCGACGCCATCTACATGGAAGCCGTTCAGGCGATGACGCGCCATGGCGGCTGGCCAATGACCGTCTTCCTCCTGCCCGATGGCACTCCCTTCTATGGCGGCACCTACTTCCCGCCCACTCCGCACTACGGCATGCCATCGTTCAAGCAGGTGCTGCTCGCGGTGGCCAGCGCCTACCGTTCGCAGCGCGAGCAGGTCGAGCGCAGCGCCGCCCAGCTGCGCGAGCTGCTGTGCCAGCAGCCTCAGCTCGGCGGGATGCCGGGCCCGGACGCGCTCACGCCGGCCATCCTCGAACAGGCCGAGCACGTCTTGGCGCAGACGTTCGACGAGACCCATGGCGGCTTTGGCGGAGCACCGAAGTTTCCGCAGCCGATGAGCCTCGAGGCACTGCTGCGCATTGCTCACCGTACCGGCAAGCCGGAGACGCTACGCATGGTGCGCCTCACCCTCGACAAGATGGCCCAGGGTGGAATGTACGACCAGCTGGGGGGTGGCTTCCACCGCTACTCGGTCGATGCGCAGTGGCTGGTGCCGCACTTTGAGAAGATGCTCTACGACAACGCGCAGCTGGCACGCGTCTATCTGCATGCCTATCTGGCCACCGGCGAGCGCTTCTACCGGCGCATCTGCGAGGAGACGCTCGATTATGTGCTGCGCGAGATGGCCTCGCCCGAAGGCGGTTTCTATTCCACACAGGACGCGGATAGCGAGGGCGAGGAGGGAAAGTTTTACCTCTGGACGCCAGGCGAGGTCCGTGCGCTGCTCGGCGAGGAGGAGGGGCAGCTCTTCTGCGCCTACTTCGATGTCACCGAGCGCGGCAGCTTCGAGGGCAAGAGCATTCTGCATACGCCGCGCTCGGTCGAGGAGGTGGCTGCAGAGCAAGGGGTATCCACGGCGCACTTGGAGGAGGTAATCGAGCGTGGGCGGCGCATCCTGCTCGAGGCGAGAGCGCAGCGCATCAAGCCGGCCCGCGATGAGAAGATCCTCACCGCCTGGAATGGGCTGATGCTCCGGTCCTTCGCTGAGGCTGCCGCCGCGCTCGAACGTGACGACTATCGCCGGGCAGCGGTGCGCAATGCTGAGTTCGTGCTCAGTACGCTGCGCGCTCCAGGGGATGGCTCGCTTCGGCTGTATCGTAGCTACAAGGATGGCCGGGCGCGCCATAACGCGTATCTCGAGGACTATGCCGGCTACGCTGCCGGGCTGCTGGCGCTCTATGAGGCGACGTTCGACCAGCGCTGGCTCGAGGCGGCGCAGCGTCTTGCCAGCACGATGATCGAGCAGTTTGCCGATGAGGCAGGCGGGGGCTTCTTCGACACCAGCGCCGACCATGAGGCGCTGCTTACTCGGCCCAAGAGCCTCTACGACAGCGCCACACCGTCGGGCAACTCGATGGCCTGCGAGGTGCTGCTGCGTCTGGCCGAATATCTCGATGATGCCGGCTATCGGGCGCGCGCCGAGCGCCTGCTGGCGGGCCTGCGAGATGCGCTGGCGCAGCATCCAAGCGCTTTTGGCGAGCTGCTCTGCGCGCTGGACTTCTACCTGGGTCCGGTGAGGCAGATCGCGCTCGCGGGTGACCCGCACGACGAGCGGATGCGCGCGCTGCTCCGCGTGGTGTACGGGCACTACCTGCCCAACAAGGTAGTGGCGCTCAGGCTCCTAGGGCCGGAAGGGGAGAAGGCGGCCGCACACATCCCCTTGCTGCAGAACCGAGAGCCAATCGGGCAGCAAGCGACGGCATACGTCTGCGAGCACTTTACCTGCCGGCTACCGGTAACCGATCCGCAGGCGCTCAAGGAAGAGCTTGGATTGGCTGGCTAACCACTTGCCCGGTGGCGGGGCTACGCGACCGAGCGACGCTGCCGGCGGCTCCTTCGACGCGCGCTACCGCGTCTCCCCGCAGGGGTGCAGGGGCTACGTAGCCGAGCGACGCTGCCGGCGGCGCTCCCGTTCTTCGTTGAGGCAGCTTGAGCAGATGCCGGTGGTCCAGCGGATACCGACACCATAGAGCGCGAGCTGCCACTTTTGGAGCGGCCGACACCACCCACAATGCCAGAAGAGACGTGCACGGCGCATGGCAAATCTCTAAAACGCCAATCGCTACTGAAAAGATAACGCGCCGGGTGGCAAATGGGTTTCCTGCTAGCCGGGATGGGTGGTAGCCTGAGGGCATGCCCTGGCAAGGGTGACACCCTGGAGCAAGAGCAGCGATGGACGACCCTCCAGCGACCATGCCTCTGTCGCAATCACGTTTCTCGTCCCCGCTGGCGGCGGCGCTGGCGGGCGACGTGCTCGAGCGTTTTCTGCGCTACGTGCGCATCGATACCCAATCCCAGGAGGATTCGGAGACCTACCCCAGCACCAGCAAGCAGCTCGACCTGCAGCGCCTGCTTGTCGACGAGCTACGGGCAATTGGCCTCGAGGATGCGCACCTCGACGCGAATGGCTACGTCCTGGCGACGCTGCCGGCAACACCGGGCCACGAGCATCGGCCGGTGATCGGGCTGCTGGCGCACGTTGACACGAGCCCCGATGCCCCCGGCGCGAACATCAAGCCCCAGCTGATCTGCAACTACGATGGGCGCGAGGTGCCGCTGCCGGGCGACCCGCACCAGGTACTCAGCCCCACCACGAGCCCGGCCCTGCGCGACCGGATTGGCCACGATCTGGTGACCACCGACGGCACCACGCTGCTTGGCGCCGATGACAAGGCGGGCGTTGCCGGGATCGTGGCTGCCGTCGCCTACCTAGTGCGCCACCCTGAGCTGGCGCACGGCACGGTGCGCCTCGCGTTCACGCCCGATGAGGAGGTCGGGCGCGGCACCGAGCGCTTCGACGTGGCCGCCTTCGGTGCCCAGGTAGCCTACACCGTCGACGGCTCCGAGGTGGGCGAGATCGAAGATGAGACCTTCTCCGCCTCGTCGGTCATCGTGACCATTCGCGGGCATAACGTCCACGCCGGCTATGCCAAGGGCAAGCTGGTCAATAGCATCAAGCTCGCGGCGGCGCTGCTGGCCAGACTCCCTCCCGATCGACTCTCACCGGAGACGACCGAGGGCCGCGAAGGCTACGTTCACCCCACTAGCATTGAAGGGAGTGTCGAGCAGACGACCATTCGCTTCATTGCGCGCGATTTCGATTCGGCCAGGCTTGAAGAGCACGAGGCGCTGATCAAGCGGCTGGCCGACGAGGTCGCGGCCAGTGAGCCGCGCGCCCGTGTGACCGTGGAGGTCAAACGATCGTACCGCAATATGAAGGAGTATCTTGCCAAGGCACCGCGCGCGGTGGCCGCGGCCGAGGAGGCCATCCGGCGGGCCGGGCTGGTGCCTCAGCGTCACTTCATCCGCGGCGGCACCGACGGCGCGCGGCTCAGCGAGCGGGGCCTGCCAACACCGAACCTCTTTACGGGCATGCACGACTATCACAGCGTGCGCGAGTGGATCAGCGTGCAGGATATGGCCGCAGCAGCGGCCACGCTCGTCCATCTCGTGCAGGTCTGGGCCGAGGCGCCAGAGCGATAGCTCGGCGTCCCAAGATAAGTCATCACTGGGCAAGCGCGGCTCAGCTTGTTGAAGCGTGAGATGACTCCTTGTGCACCGTCGTAGGGGGTGACTCCTTGCGCACCGTCGTAGGCCGGAGAGCAGCCATCACTGGGGCAGAGTGGCTCGGCGCGGCTCAGTCGGCTGGCACCAGGCCCGGCAGGATGCCGGCCGTCTTGCCGCCGTCGATGGCAATCGCGGCGCCGGTGATGTTACGTGCGGCGTCGGAGGCGAGGAACGCCACCAGCTCAGCAACCTCCTCCGCCGGGGCAATGCGCTTGAGGGCCGTCTGGCTCGCCGCCAGCCGGTCGAATGCCGCCGCATCGCCCATCGCTCGCCGCCCTTCTTCCATCATCTGCGATTCCACCGGGCCTGGGCAGATGGCATTGACGCGCACGTTCTGCGGCCCGTGGCGCAGCGCCATGCTCTTCGTCAGGCCGATCACGCCATGCTTGCTAGCGCAATAGACCGGGTCGTTGGGACGGCCGATGAGGCCCGCGTTCGAGGAGTTGTTGATGATCGTGCCGCCGCCGTTACGGATCAGGTGGGGCAGAGCGTACTTGCTGCCCAGAAAGACGCTCCTGAGATTCACGGCGATGGTGTAGTCCCAGTCCTCCTCAGAGACCTCGATCACCGACCCCGCCATGTTGATGCCGGCATTATTGAAGAGGCAATCGAGCTTGCCGTGGCGCTCTATCGCCGTCTCGATCAGCCGGTGAAGGTCGGCCGCCTTGGTCACGTCGGTGCGCACGAAGTCGCACACTCCACCCTCGCGCCGGACCTGCGCCGCCGTTGCCTCGCCGGCTTCGACATTGCGGTTGCCAATCACTACCCTGGCCCCCTCGCGCGCAAAGAGAAGCGCCGTCGCCCGGCCAATGCCGGAGCCGCCGCCCGTGATCACTGCTACCTTATTGGCCAGTCTCATGCTCATCTGCTCATCCTCCGTGAACGAAGTGGCCCTCCCCTTGGGTTGCGATGGGGAGCGGAACGCGGTAATATTGTGATGCTCAGGCAGTGTGGATGAGGAGCTCCACTGCCGGGCTTCACTGCGCGGAAGTGGCTCAGGGGTAGAGCGTCTCCTTGCCAAGGAGAAGGTCGCGGGTTCGAATCCCGTCTTCCGCTCCACCAGCCGAGTAATTCTGCCAAGAGTGGCATGCTGGCGATGGTGGTAGCAGGAGCGGTACTCGCCCTGCGTGGAAGCCACCATTTCTCGCAGCCCTCTTCAGGGCGACGTGGCCAAGTGGTTAAGGCGGAGCTCTGCAAAAGCTCTATCGCCGGTTCGATTCCGGCCGTCGCCTCCCCTCCCCTGATTGAGCAATGAACGGAGCCGGCGTGCCTGCCGGCTCTTTTTTGGACCGCGGGCAGCCTTTGACGGGTAGCCTTTGCCGTCTGTCATCCCGCCAGGCTACACCACAGGCGGGCGGCTGAAGAGCCCATTGCCGGCGCCGGGCGGAACGATCACCTGGATGGCCAGCGGCACCGCTTCGAAGGTTACCGGTGTCTGGCCGATCACATCGCCATCGACCTGCACCGGCGCGCGGGGGCGCGTCACCACGGTGATGTGCCGTGCGCGATAGTACTCGACCGTTGGCGCGCGCGTGTGGCGCCGCGCCACGACGCGTAGCGTGTGCGCCAGCTTCTCCGCCAGGCCACCGGCGTCGAAGAGGCAGACGTCGAGCAGGCCGTCGTCGGCAATCGCTTCGTGGGTGATGTTGACGACGCCGCCGTAGAGGCGGGTGTTGCCGATCACGAGCAGGAGCCCACGCCGGCGAACCGGGCGGCCGTCGAGCAATAGCCACATGCGCTGGCGGGGCCAGCGCAGTGCCAGGGCCAGCCCACGCCAGAGATACGCCAGCGCTCCCCAGCGACGCTTTTCCAGCCGCGTGACCTGGCCGGCGGCAGCGGCGTCGAAGCCGATGCTGGCCATCAAGAGGAAGTACCGGCCGTTGGCCCGGCCCAGATCCACGCGCCGCCGCTCGCCGCGCCAGAGGAGCTCGACCGCCCGCACCGGGTCGAGTGGAATGCCGATCTCCCGCGCCCAGACGTTGACCGTGCCGGCCGGGAGCACCGCCAGCGCCGTCTCGGTGCCGGCGAGCCCATTGACCGCTTCGTTGAGGGTGCCGTCTCCGCCGCAGGCCAGCAGCACGTCGGCGCCTGATTCGGCCGCCTGCCGTGCGATGCGAATGCCGTCGCCCCGCTGCGCCGTTAGTACCGTCTCCACCGTCGCGCCGCCTTCGCGCAGCGCGGCCTCGATGCGCGCCATCGCCGCCGGCCGCATGCCGGCTTCGGGATTGACCAGCAGCACCACGCGAAGCGGCTGTGGTGGAGAGGAGGCCAGAGCGCACTCCGGCGCAGGCTGGCGTGTGGCCGGCGCCGGCAGGTCGAGAGCGTCTGGCTCAGCCATGGCTCAGCACACCTCGTGGCTTGCGCACAGCTCCCAGACCCTGCCGGCGATGCCGTTGCGGTACTGCCGGCAGGAAGATCGAGCGGCTCGCCACCGGAGGCTCAGCCTTGCGATCCCACGGGCGATGCCATTGTGGTGCCGGGAGCGGGGCTCGAACCCGCACACCCTTGCGGGCGGTGGATTTTAAGTCCACTGCGTTTGCCAGTTTCGCCATCCCGGCAGTCGTGCACGCTCCATGCCGCGCCAGATTACATTCTACCGGAGCAATGGCCCGTTCTATAATCAGGAGACAGCCGAGCCTCGCTCGCTGGAGAGCAAGCAACATCCAACCTAAGCCACGTTAAGCCAAGTCGTTAAGCCAAGTAAGGAGGGTGACCCGCCATGCCACAAGGTGCGCCGCCCAAACGCGAGAAGAAGAAGCCGAAGAAGGATGCCGTTGCCAAGGGTGTTCGGTCCACCATCGCTGAGACACCACCGCCCGTAGTGGAGGTCGTCGGCAAGCGGCGCAAGCCACGCGAGGCGGTCGAGTGAGCGTTGCGCTTCAGCGGCAGGTATGGGGCAGCTCATGGTCGCGCCGTACCTGCCGGCTCCGGCGGCTCTTCCACCGGGGTGGAGTGGGGCTTCACCGCAGGGAATGAGCCGGCTGTCCAGTGTCTAAACCAGCGCCGAGGGGGAGCTCGCATCGGGATCAGAATTGGGTCCAGGGGGTCCCAGCTTGGCTTCGGTAGAGTGTCCAGTACCCAAGCGAGCAAGGAGTACCCGGCATCGGGCCTGTCTCCAAGCCCGGCGCTGCCATACGACGATGCCTGAGCCATCAGATCGGGTTGGGCGCTCCTGCTCGCGACGACCCTGACCATCTGCTCGATCAATACGACGATGCCTGAGCCCTCCAATCCGGCTGAGTATCCTGCGCCCGGCTCAGAAGCGGGCCCGGCCCGGCCGTGGCCGTTCCCGCGCGCAGGGGCGACGGTCTCCCCAGGGCTTGGCTTAGCCACCGCCACCTCTGCTCCCGCTTCCACGGATGCTCCTGCCAGGCCCGCACTTGCACCCGGCCCTGCCGTCTCTGCTTCGCTCCCCGGCTACCCGGCGCTCACTCCCACCTTCAGCCCATTCACCGCCGACCCGCAGGCCGCGCTGCGGCTGGCGTGGCGGGTCATGCTGGCGGCGTTCGCGACCTTCATGGCGCTGCTCATTGGGATTCCCCTGGCGCGTAGCTGGTACGTCAACTCGGCGATCGAGCCGCAGTCGTCGGCGATGCGCCCCATCGATGGCGTGGTGTACATCCGCCGCAATGGCCTTGGCGACTGGGTGGCGGCACGCCCGAGCGAGACCCTGGCAGTGGGAGATGTGCTGCGCACAGCAGCCAATGCGCGCGCGTTCATCACGCTCTTCGATCAAAGCACGGTGCTGCTCTATCCCAATTCCACCATGCGCATCTTGCGCGCCGAGCAAGGGCGGTTCCGCCCGGAGCGGCGCTCGATCGTACTGGAGCTGAGCGACGGGTGGGCGCGCATCGGTGTCGCGCCACCGCCTGACCCCCAAAGCGCGTTCTTCCAGGTGCGCACCCCCACTGCCGCGGTCCACCTGGCAGAAGGAAGCTATTCGATCAACACCGAGAACCAGCAGACGCAGGTCAGCACCCGGCTGGGCGAGGCCACCGCCTATACCTCGGGAGGCAGCGCGGCGGCGCGTAGCGGGCAGCGTCTCGTCATCCAGCCGGGCCAGGCGCCTCAAGGGGCGCTTCCCGCGCGGCGCGACCTGCTGGCAAATGGTCTCTTTACCGCAAGGGTTTCGAGCGACCGTAATGGCCTGCTGCCGGCTGGCTGGCAGGCGCGTGATACGTCGGAGCTCAATCCGCCAGGGGTGATCTCGCTCACCACCATCCCCGGCGCGGTCAGCTTCCAGCGCACCGGCCGCGGCCACGGCGAGACGGTGCTCGCGCAAACGCTCGATGCCGACCTCTGGGATTATGAGAAGGTCACGCTCTCGGCCACGGTGCGGGTGCTGTCGCATAGCCTCGGCGGCGGCGGCTGGCGCGGCAGCGAGTATCCGCTGATGCTGCGCGTGATCTATCGCGACGCGAACGGCGGCATCAACCCGTGGTATCACGGCTTCTACCTCCAGAACGAGGATGGCAATCCCGTCCCCGATGGTGAGCAGCTCCCCTCTACCGACTGGTATCACTTCGAGCTCAACCTGCTCTCGCTCACGCCGCGTCCGCTGCGGATCCAGCGGGTGGAGGTGGCGGCGCTGGGGTGGGACTACTCTTCCGCTATTAGCGAGATTCACATCTGGGCAGAGTGAGCGCCCAGGCGGCACGCCGGGAGTGCACGAAAGCCCGAGCACGGTGGCCCAGTCGATCGCCCGTCCAGGATACCGTCCAGGATAAGGCAGCCAGGTGGGAACGAGCGTTGGAGTCGATATCATCGAGATCGAGCGCGTGGCCGCGGTGATTGAGCGCTGGCGTGAGCGCTTCCTGACCCGCGTCTATACTGAGGCCGAGCTGCGCTACTGCCGCGGCCGCATTCCTGAGCTGGCTGTGCGCTTCGCCGGCAAGGAGGCCATTACCAAGGCGCTCGGCACCGGCATCCTGGGCCTGGCCTGGCGCGAGATGGAGATCCTCGCCGATCCCCTCGGCAAGCCGGTAGTGCGGCTGCATGGACGCGCGCGGGCGCGGGCAGAAAGCGTGGGGCTGGTCCAGTTCGCTATCTCGCTTTCGCATTCGCGTGACTACGCCGTGGCGATGGTGGTCGCCACCTGAGCACCTCGCGCCCAGCCACCTCCACGGTAGCCGAGTACCTCTGGCCGGCAAGTGCCGAGAAAGAGATGGACGAGGAGGCTCGCCACCACCGCTGAGAGGCTACAGGATGGCTGTACGCACGAGGCGGGCTGGAAAAGAGACGGATGATGCGGCTCGTCACCACAGCAGAGATGCGGGCGCTGGAGCGTCGCACCTATGATGCAGGAACCTCTGAAGCGGAGCTGATGCGCCGCGCCGGGACGGCGGTGGGGCACGCGGCCGCCGAGTGGCTGGCCAACGCGCACGGCCGTACCGTGCTGGTGCTCGTCGGGCGGGGGAACAATGGCGGTGATGCGCTCATCGCCGCCGAGGTGCTGTGGCGCGACTACAGTGCGGCCCCACGCCTCTACCTCATCGCCGACCGCGGCGATGACCCGCTGCTGGCCTGGGCCCGCGAGTCGGGCGTGCCTATTGCCGTCCACGACGGTGCCAATCCGGCACGGCTCCGCGAGTGGCTGGCGACGAGCGAGGTCGTGCTCGATGGCGTGCTGGGCATTGGCGGCCGGCTGCCGCTCGGCGGCGTGGTGGCTGAGGTGATGCGTTGCTGCCGAGAGGTGCATCCGACAGGGCAGCGGCGCATTGCCGTCGACGTGCCGACGGGTGTCCAGAGCGATACCGGCCGGGCCGACGACTACGCCTTCGAGGCCGACCTCACGCTGGCCACCGGCCCGGCCAAGCCGGGGCTCTTTCTGCACCCAGGCGCGCAGTATGCCGGGCGCGTGCGCGCGCTTGAGATCGGGCTTGCCGGCCTGGACGATGCTGCGCTCGGCCCGCGCATCGAGCGACTGGAGCCGGCGGAGGTCGCGCGGCTGCTGCCACCACGGCCCGACTATTCGCACAAGGGCACGTTTGGCAAGGTACTGGTGATCGGCGGGAGTGAGCGTTTCATTGGGGCACCGTGCCTGGCCGCTGGCGCCGCCGTGCGCGCGGGCGCCGGGCTGGTCACGCTCGCCATTCCGGCACGCGTGCAGCAGGCGCTTGGCGGGCGCAGTCTGGAGACGACCTACCTTCCCCTGCCGGACGACCCGGCAGCGCCAGGCCTGGCGCCCGGCCACCTGGGGGCCCTGCTGGACGCCGCCGCCGGCTACGATGCCGTGGTCCTGGGGCCGGGGCTTGGCCAGGCCGAGCCGGCGCAGCGCCTCGTCGCGCTCCTGGCCGAGCACTGGACCACTCGCCAGGATCTGCCGCCGCTTTTGATCGATGCCGATGGGCTCAATGCACTGGCCGCGCTCGGCGACTGGCCACATCCCGAGGCTCCACGCTGGGTGCTGACGCCACATCCGGGAGAGATGAGCCGGCTGATCAAGCGGCCGGTGCACGAGATCGAGGCCGACCGCCTTGGCCTCGCGCGTGAGCAGGCTCGAGCCTGGCAGCAGGTGGTGGTGCTCAAGGGAGCCCCCAGCGTCATCGCCGCGCCGGACGGCCGAGCAGCGCTCAACGCCTTCGCCAACGCGGCGCTGGCCAGCGCCGGCAGCGGCGACGTGCTGAGCGGGATCATCGCCGGCCTGCTGGCGCAGGGACTGGGGCCGTTCGACGCGGCGCAGGCCGGATGCTACGTGCACGGGCTGGCGGCCGAGCTCTGGCGTGCACAGCACGGCGCTGCCGGTCTCGCGGTGGCCGATCTGCTGGAGCGCATTCCGGATGCGCTTCACCTGCTACGCGGCCAGGCATAGCCGCGCCTCCAGCCGTCCGTCTGGCCGTGCTGCACGCACCGCATCGATTGCTGAGGCACTGAGGTCAGTCGTCAGTGGTCAGGAGTCGGAGAAGCGAGCAACGGCAACCGACAGCTGACCACGCTCCTCGCGCCGTACCGCGCCTCGCTATACTCACCACATCGATGGCCAATCAACCGAGTCCGCCGCGCTGGACGCCCGGCGAGGCAAAGGTGCCGAGCATCGCGGCCGACCTCATGGACCCGCACCCGCCATCCGTGCGGCCGGAGACGCGCGTCGGTGATGTGGCGCGCCTGCTGCTCGAGCGGCACCTGAGCGGCGTGCCGGTAGTTTCCGAGACGGGCGAGGTACTGGGAGTGGTCACGCAGGCCGATCTCGTCAGCCGCCACGCCTACGTGCACTTCCCCTTCTATCTCAACATCCTGGGCGGCGTGATCCCCCTCACCAGCACGCGCCACTTTCGAGAAGAGATGCGTCGCGTCATCGGCCGCACGGCAGCCGACGTGATGACCACCGACCCGTGTGTGGTTGCCGAGGACACCGATCTGCGCGAGGTGGCCACACGCATGGCGGAGGACGGCGCCGATCCGGTCGTCGTCGTTCGCGACGGCAGGCTCGTCGGCCTGCTCACACGCGCCGACCTCGTGCGCCTCATCGTCGTCGAAGAGGATACGCGCGCCTGAGCTGCTGACATCGACCGACCACCGTGCCAGATTGTCTGCACCTCATCGTCGTCGAAGAAGATGCGCGCGGTTGATCTCATTCTGCGCAAGCGTTCGGGCGGGCACCTGAGCGAGGCTGAGATCCGCTGGCTCATCGAGGGCTATCTGCGCGGCGACGTGCCGGAGTATCAGATGGCGGCCTGGCTGATGGCCGTCTGCTGGCGCGGGCTCGATCGGCGTGAAACCCAGGTGCTCACGCTCGCGCTGGCCGAGAGTGGCCGGCAACTGAGCTTTGCGGGCTTCGATCGGCCGGTGGTCGATAAGCACAGCACTGGCGGCGTGGGCGACAAGACCACGCTCGTGCTCGCCCCGATGCTGGCAGCCGCCGGCGTGGCTGTGGCCAAGATGTCGGGCCGCGGCCTTGGCCACACTGGCGGCACGATCGATAAGCTGGAGTCGATCCCGGGTGTGCGCACTACCCTCACGGCCGATGAGTTCGTTGCCGCCGTGCGCCGCCACGGCCTCGTTATCGCTGCGCAGTCACCAGAGCTTGCACCCGGCGATGGCCGGCTCTACGCCCTGCGCGACGTGACCGGGACCGTCGAGTCGATCCCGCTGATTGCCAGCTCGGTGATGAGCAAGAAGATCGCCACCGGGGCGCAGGTGGTGGTGCTCGATGTCAAGGCGGGATCGGGTGCCTTCATGAAGGAGCCGCGCACGGCGCGCCGGCTGGCGCGTCTGATGGTGCAGCTGGGCCGCGCCGCCGGCCTGCGAGCCGTGGCCGTGATCACGGCGATGGCCCAGCCGCTGGGGCGCGCCATTGGGAACAGCCTCGAAGTGCGCGAGGCGATCGACACCCTCCGTGGTGAAGGCCCGCCCGACCTGCTGGAGCTCTGCTTCGTGCTGGGCAGCGAGGCCCTCGTAGCAGCGCGCGTCGTCGAAAGCCACCAGGCAGCCCGCCGCCGGCTGCAGGCGACGATCGCGGATGGAAGCGCGCTGGCGCGCCTGCGCGCGCTCGTCACGCTGCTCGGCGGCGATGCGGCATGCGTGGACGATCCCCGCCGCCTGCCTCACGCTCCTTACCAGGTGGCCATACCCTCACCTCGCGCCGGCTACATCGCCGGCATCGACGCGCTGGCGTGCGGCCTCGCCGCGATGCATCTGGGTGCCGGGCGCCGGACGAAGGAGGACAGTATCGACCCGGCCGTGGGCCTCGTGCTGCACGCCAAGGTCGGCGAGTACGTCGAGCGTGGCACGCCGCTCTTTACGCTCCATGCGCGCCGGCCCGTTCCGGTAGACTCTCTAGCGCCAGCGCTCGCTAGCAACGCAGCGCAGAGCTCCCTCGATAGCTTCTATGCCGGCCGCGCCGGCGAAGGAGTGCCGCCACAGCCGGCGGGTGAGCCGAGCACGGCGGCGCTCCCTGAAGAGCAGGCTGCCGTAGAGGCGGCGCAGCGCGTGCTGTCTGCCTTTCGCTGGAGCGAGACGCCGCCGCCGGCCGAGCCGGTTGTGCTCGAGATCGTGACGTGAGATGCGGATCGGGATCATTGGTCTGCCGCAGTCGGGCAAGACGACGGTCTTCAACGCGCTGACCGGCGGCGCGGCGCCCGTTGCCACTGGCAGCGGCTATGGCCAGGAGACGCACGTGGCCGTGGTCAAGGTGCCCGACAAGCGCCTGGCGCGGCTGGCCGAGATGTTCCACCCACGCAAGGTGACGCCGGCTGAGGTGCAGTACCTGGACTTTCCCGGTGTGGGCTTCGGGACGCGAGACAAGAGCGAGGCCGCCTGGGTCGGCACGCTGCGCACTGTCGACGCGCTGCTCCAGGTGGTGCGCAGCTTCGGGGATGAGAGCGTACCCCACGAGGGGCCGATCGACCCGCTTGCAGACGCGGAGAAGGTGCAGCTCGAGCTCATGCTCTCCGATCTGGGCATCGTCGAGCGCCGCCTGCAGCGGCTCGACGCCGACCTCAAGCGCACCAGGGCGGGCGAGCGTGCGCCGATCGAGGCAGAGATCGCACTCTTCCGGCAGTTCCAGGAGCAGCTGGAGGCCGGCGTACCGATCCGCGACCTGGAGCTGACGGAGGAGCAGCAGCGCTCGATCCGTGGCTATCAGTTTCTCTCCGCCAAGCCGCTGCTGCTAGTGCTCAACCTGGGCGAGGATCAGCTCGGCCGCGCGGGCCAGCTGGAGCAGCAGCTTGCCAGGGCATATCCACACCAGAAGACGGCCGTCGCCTCGCTCTGTGGCAAGCTGGAGATGGAGCTAGCACAGCTGGCGCCGGAAGATGCTCAGACGTTCATGGCCGACCTGGGAATTACCGAGCTGGCGGCCGGAAAGATCATCCGGCGATCGTATGAGCTGGCCGGGCTCATCTCGTTTCTCACTGCCGGCGAGGATGAGGTGCGCGCCTGGACGATCGTGCGCGGCACCACAGCGCCGCAGGCAGCCGGCGTGATCCACACCGATATGGAGAAGGGCTTCATCCGCGCCGAGGTCGTTGCCTTTGACGACCTGATGGCCTGCGGTAGCCTGGCCGAAGCGCGCCGGCGCGGGCTGCTCCGCCAGGAGGGACGGAACTACATCGTCCAGGATGGCGATATCCTCAACATCCTGTTCAGCCGCTAGTCTCGCGCGGCGGCGCGTCCTCGCTGCCGCTGAGCTCGAGCTTCCCCAGGGCGATGAGGCTTTCGAGGTCTTCTGCAGCCTCCGGCAGATGGCGCTGCACTGCTGCCCTCACACGCTCGATGGCTTGCGGATCCGCCGCCCCGAGCATGCGGCTCACATCGGCGAGGTCTTGGGCTCGGCTCGCCTGGAGCTTAAGCAGAATCAGGTAGGGGAGATCGGCATAGGGCAGCCCCTCAGGTCCTTGGCGCGGCTGCGCGAGTGCCGGCTCGACCCAAGGAGCTGAGGACGCGATGACATCCAAGACCGTCCCATCAGGGAGGCGCCAGCTGCTGCCGCCGATCGAGAGATCGCCCAGCTTTTGGGCGCCGGCCCGCCCGAGCTCGTGCTCCAGCTTCGGCAGATCGACGGCACGCACGAGCACATCGATGTCGAGCGTGCTGCGCTCCGGCATATACAGGCGTGTGGCCACCCCTCCAACCACGACAAACGGGGTGTCACGGATAAGGCGCTGCAAGTCCACGATTGGCACCCTTACGGTGCGAGCGCCAAGGAATGCAGGATGGCTCCCGCTGCCCGGCCGGACTCTCTTCCTGGCGAGAGTGATAAACGCCTTTCGTCGCTCGCTCGTCCGCATTGGCACGCCACCTCTCGCTCGCCCCAAACGTACCACGCCGCTGGCCAGCCAGAAGCCGGTCAAGCGACCCGCCTGCGCGGCTAGTATCGTTTGGCGAAACTCCCGGCACAGCTTCCCCTTCAGCGGGAGGGGGAAGGGACTTCCGCCACCGCGTATGAGCGCAGCCGCACCTCGATGGCCCGAGCATGCGCTTCGAAGCCTTCGGCGCGGGCGAGGCGCGCCGCCGCCGGGCCAATCTGCGCCAGACGCGCGGCCGAAAGCCCCACGACGCTGATGAGCTTGACGAAGTCGGCCACCGAGAGCGGCGAGGAGAAGCGCGCCGTCTGCCCCGTGGGCATGATGTGGCTCGGCCCGGCCACGTAATCGCCGGCGGCCTCGGGCGAGTGGCGGCCGACGAAGACGCCGCCGGCGTGGCGCACACGACCGACCAGGCTCCACGGATCGCGCACCAGCAGGCAGAGGTGCTCCGGCGCGTACGCATTGGCCAGCTCCAAGCCCTGGTCGATCGATTCGACCAGCACGGCGCCGCCTCGCACGCCGAGCGACGCGCGCGCCGTCGGCGCCGTGGGCAGCGTGGCGAGCTGGCGCTCGACGGCTTCCTGGACGGCGTGCGCCAGCTGCACCGAAGGCGTGATCAGTACCGGTGAGGCCAGCACGTCGTGCTCGGCCTGCGCCAGGAGATCGGCCGCCACCTCCTCGGGGTCGGCTGAATCATCGGCCAGCACCAGTGTCTCGGTCGGCCCGGGGAGCTGGTCGATGGCCACGGCGCCGTAGACGCGGCGCTTGGCGAGCACGACAAAGAGGTTGCCGGGGCCGAGAATCTTGTCCACTCGCGGCATGGTCTCCGTGCCATAGGCCATCGCCATGATCGCCTGCGCGCCGCCAACCTTGAAGATGCGGTGCACGCCGGCAATGTCGGCGGCGACGAGCATCTCCGGCCGCTGCCGGCCGCCGGCGAGTGGGGGCGTGCAGAGCACGATCTCCCTCACCCCGGCCACGCGCGCCGGCACGGCCGCCATCAGCACCGAGGAGGGATAGGCGGCCCGGCCGGCAGGGGCGTAGAGCCCCACGCGCTCCAGCGGGACAACCATCTGCCCCAGGCCCTCGCCGTAATCGATCCAGCTCTGGCGCGGCTGCTGCCGGTGGAAGGCTTCGATTCGCGCGGCTGCCAGGCGCACGTCTTCGATGAACTGGGGCGAGACCTGGGTATAGGCCCATTCGATCTCGGCGCTCGGCGTCTCGAAGGAAGCAGGCACCGTGCCTTCCAGCTTGAGCGAGAGGTCGCGCAGCGCCGCATCGCCCCTGGCGCGCACTTCTGCACGCACGCGCTCGACGAACTGCTCCGGTGTGAGCGGCTCGCCGAAGACAGCCGCCGTGCGCGCGGCGGCGGCGGGATCGGGCGCCAGCTCATCGAGCGGTACGCGCCGCAGCACCGCCTCGGCCTCGGCGCTGCCGGCACGCACGATCCGTAGCGCCGGCGCTCCGGGAACAGCCTGCCGGCCAGCCACAGCATTCCCGGGAGCAGCAGCTTGTGCTGGGGATGCTCCCAGTGCTTCCGGAACGGCTTGCTGGCTATCCATGGGAGCCTCCCAGCTCAGCGAGCGCGGCATCGAAATGCGCCGATCGCTCGTCGAAGAGATAGCGCAGCGGCACGACGGAGATGCTGGTGCCGCCGATGGCGCGGAGGTGGTCGACCGCCTCCTGCAGCGACTGCGAGCGCACGACGATCGTCGCTGCGAACCAGCCTCCACCGGCCCTGCCAGCCGCCGCAGCCAGCGCCTCATCGGTGCCGGCCCGGCCGGGCTCTGGTGCGGCCAGCACCTGCTCCGTGGCCGCGTGGCTGGGCAGCGCCGCAGCCAGCGCCTCCTCGGTATACACTCGTGCCACCGTCGGGCCGCGCAGGCCATGGGTGGCGGGAGAGGCCAGGACGGCGCGCGCGACCTCCTGCTCCGAAGCGCCGCGCAGGTTGGCGGTGATCGAATAATAGGCTTGCGCGCGCAATCGGGCCTCGATCAGCTCCACGATCTGCCGCGTGAGCTCACGCTTCGCCGCGCTCGCCGTGAGCGCGCGCCGGTTGCCCACCAGGCTGCACTCGGTATGCATCACCACGCCGTTGCGCAGCACCTTCAGCCGGTTCTCACGCAGCGAGACGCCGGTGACCGTCAGCTCGACGATCACGTCGGCGAAGCCGACCCAGGGCGAGGCTTCGACCGAGCCTTCGGTCAGCACGATGGCAAAGTGGGTAATGCCCATGGCGTGCAAGAAGCGCTGGGCCAGCCGCGGATAGACGGTAGCCACGCGCAGCCGCTCACCGCGCTCGCGCATGGCCACGGCCACGTCGGCCAGGTCGGCCAGCGTATTGACGTCCACCCAGCTGTCGGGCACCGCGACCACGATATCTCCGCCGGAGAAGCCGAGCCGCGGATAGAGCGTGATCAGGCCAGCATCCTCGGCGGCGTGCTCCTGGACGAGATCCTCGCCGGTGAGGCCGATATCAAGATCACCGTCGGCCAGCTGGCGAACGATGTCGCGCGCGCGCTGCAGCACCACCGTCACGCCGGGCATCCCCACCAGCGTGGCGGTGAGCTGGCGCTCGTTCTCCTGGCGCACGCGCAGCCCGCACGAATCGAGGAACTCCAGCGCCGCCGGGCCGATCCGCCCGCCCCGCGGCACGCCAAAGCGCAGCCCCTCTCCGGCCGACTCGAGTGCCGCCGGCGCCTTCATCTTGAGCACCCTCCGCGCCCCAGAGCCGCGGCCTCGCTCAACGGCACCACGCGCTCCTCGCCGCCGGCCATCTCGTGCAGCCGGACGGTACCTTCGCGTGCCTCGGCCTCGCCAACGATAGCCACACGGGCGAAGCCTTCGCGGTCGGCGTAGGCCAGGCTGGCCCGCAGCCCGCGCCGGCTGACCTCGAGATACGCCGGCACGCCGCCGGCGCGGAGCACCTGCGCCACCTTGGCGGCATAGGACTGCTCAGCCGGCGAGGCGGCAACGACGAAGACGCCGCCCGCCTCGCGCTCGCCGGCGGTACCGAGCCCCCTCCCTTCGGCCTGCAGCGCCAGCATGAGCCGCTCCAGGCCAAAGGCAAAGCCAAGCGCCGGGATCGGCTGGCGCGCACCCAGCGCACGGGCAAGATCGTCGTAGCGCCCGCCGCCGCACAGCTGGCTCTCGCTCCCCAGGCCGGCGTGATCGATCTCGAAGACCATGCCGGTGTAATACTGCAGGCCGCGGCTCAGGCCGAGATCGAGTGTGACCCTGCCCAGCTCCACCCCAAACGATTCCAGGAGAGTGAGGGTTTGGCGCAGGTCATGGAGCGGTGCTTCGTCGAGCGCGTACTCGGCCAGCAGAGCCCCGCCCCGATCGAGCACCTCCGACGCGGGGCCGGCCACCGCGCCGAGGCGCTCCGTGAACGCCAGCGCCCGTTCGACCGCCTCTCCGTACGCGCGGCGGCGCAGCTTTTCCGAGAGCCGCGCCACCACCTCCTCCGGCCGCCGGCGCTGGAACTGGAGCACGCCGCCGGCACCGGCGCCGACCTGCTCCAGCACGGTCGCCACCACCTGCTCCACGCCATCAGGGGAGCCTTCGCCTGTCCCTGGCTGGCCGTTAGCTTCGGCGGCCGACAGCTCGAACAGCTCTGGATCGAGCTCCTGCAGACGCTGCCGGACGTAGGCGGCGCCGTGGCGGCGCACCTCTTCCATGCTATCGAGCAGGAAGGTGCGCAGGCGGCTGGTGAGCCCCAGGCGGGCCAGGAGCTGGCCAAGCAGGCCCACGTGGCCGATCGTGACGCGGAAGTCACACACGCCCAGCCGCTCCAGCGCCTGCATCGCCAGGGCGAGCACCTCGGCATCGGCCAGCGGCCCCTCGGCTCCAATGAGCTCGACGCCGGCCTGCGTAAACTGGCGATAGCGCCCTCTGGCCGGTCGCTCGTAGCGAAAGACCGGGCCACTACTGAACACCTTCACCGGTAGCCGCGCCGGGGGGCGCGTCACCACCGCGCGCACCACCGAGGCGGTCAGCTCGGGGCGCAGGCAGAGCTGGCGGCCTCCCTGGTCTTCGAAAGCGTAGAGCTTCGAGACGATCTCCAGGCCAGACTTGCGCAGGTGCAGCTCTGCCGGCTCCAGCACCGGCACCTCGACGCGCCGGTAGCCGAAGGCGGCGAAGCACGCCTCCAGGTCGCGCAGGATCGTCTCGAGCGCATCTGCCTCGGGAGACCAGTAATCCTGCGTCCCTCGCACTCGCTCGACGGCGCGCCGCTCCATTCCCGGCATCCCCCTCGGTATTCCCCCAGGCATCGCTGGCATCGCTGGCCTGCTCCGGCCGCTCGCTCCTGCACCGGCGGTGATCACGCCGGGCAGCCCGCTCGCGGCCGCACTACGCTCCCACCCCCGCGTCGCCACGCTCAGGCGAATCCAGGATCAGCGTGACCGGTCCATCATTCTCCAGCGACACCACCATATGCGCGCCGAAGCGGCCCATCCGCGTCGGGACACCGGCCCGGCGCAGGCTTTCGCAGAGCGCCTCAATCAGCGGCTCCGCCACCTCCGGCCGCGCCGCGCCAAGAAAGCTCGGCCGGCGGCCCTTGCGCGCATCGCCATAGAGCGTGAACTGCGAGACGATGAGCGCCTCTCCGCCAACCTCGAGGAGCGAGCGGTTCATCTTGCCGGCGTCATCCTCAAAGATGCGCAGGTGGGCGAGCTTCTCCGCCAGCCATTCCACCTGGCGCGGCCCATCGCCGGGCGCGGCGGCCACGAGCGCCAGCAGCCCCCGGCCGATGGCGGCAACAGGCTCTCCTTCGACCCGTACGGACGCCGTACGGACGCGCTGCACGACTGCGCGCACCCCACGAAACCGTTAGTCGTTCTTGGCGCTCGACGCACCGGCCGAGCCAGAAGCCGCCGTCTCCGGCTTGCCGGCCGTCGTCTTCTCGCCACCGTCACTCGAGCCGGAGTCGCTCGTGCTCTCGCCACCCTTCGAGGTGCGGCTGTCGGTAATGTACCAGCCGGATCCCTTGAACACGATTCCGGCAGGGAAGAGCACGCGACGAACCGGCCCGCCGCACTCCGGACATTCGGTGACCGGCGGATCAGAGAAGCGCTGCGAGCGCTCGAACCGGTTCCTGCAAGCGCTGCACTCGTACTCGTAGATCGGCATGGCTCTTGCTACAGCGGACAATCAGGCGGTTGTTTTCCCGGCCGGCCGGAAGCTTGGCCCACTTGCGCCCCCGATAAAGAGCCCAGCGCTCCCGGCTCGGCACGCAGGCTGCTAGAGTGTAGCAACTCCGGCGCGCCTAGCCGGTGCGCTGCTCCTGGAGCGGGCGGCCCGGCGGCGCGGCGACTGATTGGGCGGATCGCACGTTCGCTCGCCACTCAATCCGGCGACTGCTGGAGCGAGCCATCCGGCGACGCGGCGACGGCGGATAGCTCCGGCACCTGGGGGAGATCGAGGAGCAGGGCCTCGAGCGCAAGGCGAGGGTTGGCATTGGCATCGAGCTGTGCCCGCGTCTCCTCGATGCGCCGCACAGCGCGCCAGCAGTCGATCCCCGCTCCGGCCGCCGCGCAGTGGAGCGCCTGGAGGCGATCGACGTTTGCCACCAGGTCGGCGCAGCCTTGCTGCACCAGGAGCGCATCGCGCCACCAGCCCAGCCACGTATCGAGATGGGCCCTGGCCTCCGTGCTCTCCAGGGCGGCGGCCGGCAGCCGCGCGACCGGTGGCCGGGCAAGAGCGGCTTCAAGGGCTTCCACGCGCGCATAATGCGCTGCCAGCCACGAGGGATCGCCGGCGGCCGCGAAAGCCCAGCCGGGCCGGCCGGCGGCCAGGCGTGAAAGGAGCCGCGCCTGGGCCTCGTCGGCACCGCGCCCCTGGAGCGCTCGCTCGATCTCCTCGGCCGGTACCGGGCGCAGGGCCACCTCACGGCAGCGCGAGGCAACGGTGGGCAGGACGTGCGAGCTATCGGCCGCGGTGAGCACCAGCACGGTATCACCGGGAGGCTCCTCCAGCGTCTTGAGCAGCGCATTCGCGGCCGGCTCGGCCATGGTCTCGACGTTACGCAGGATCAAGACCTTGCGCTGCGCCTCGTACGGGCGCAGCCCGGCCACGTGCTCCACGTGGCGTACCTGCTCGATCGTGATTCCCCGCCGTCCGGGCTCTGCCTCGACCAGCAGCACGTCAGAGTGGGTATGCTTGGCAACCAGGCGACACTGGCGGCATTCGCCACAGGGAGCTGGTACGGCGCTCAGCTGCGCTCCCGGCCCGGCCGCGCCGGCCGGGGACGCAGCCGGAGCACGCTCACACACCAGCGCCGCGGCGAGCGCCAGCGCCAACGTTCGTTTCCCAATGTGAGGCGGGCCGGTAAAAAGATAGGCATGCGTCACACGGCCCGTCGCGAGGGTCGCCCGCAGGAAGCTCACCGCCGCGCGGTTACCGACGAAGGCATCGAAGGGGCTAGCCGACAGACGGCTGCCGGCAAAGGAATCGAGGGGGCCGGCCAAGACTGGCACTCCTATCTCCATCGTACTGCATTGCGTTATGACTCGTGAACGCCGCCTCAGCCATGGGTCGCAACCGCCGGAGGCACCGGCCTCACGGCCGCCCGGCGGCAGCATCGAGGCGAGCCAGGCGGCCGGAGCAGCCCGCGATGAGCAGCTCGTACGAGCGGCTCAGGATGGCGACGCGGCGGCGTTCGGCCGGCTCTATGAGCGGTACTTCGAGAGAGTCTATGGCTATCTGGCCTTCAAGCTGGGCGATCCCACCGAGGCAGAGGATCTTGCCGGCCAGGTGTTTCTCAAAGCGCTCGAATCGCTGGGCGGCTTTCGCTGGACAGGAGTCCCGTTTCAGGCCTGGCTCTTCCGCATCGCCCATAATTTATTGGTCGATACGCTGCGCCGCAAGCGCAAGCGCCCAAGCGAGCCGCTCGACGAGGCCCTTGCCGATCAACGCCGGGAGGCGGACCCTGAGGCACTGCTGGCAGAGAAGATCACGCGAGAGGAGCTACTGGCCGCGGTGGATCGCCTGACCGAGCTGCAACGACAGGTGGTGGCGCTCAAGTTCGCCGCCGGCCTCTCCAATGCCGAGGTGGCCCAGCTCCTGGGCAAGAGCGAGGGAGCGGTCAAAGCGCTCCAGCACGCAGCGCTGCAAGCGCTCCACCGGCAGTTTCGCCGCGCGATGCAGGCATCGGGCGCAACGCTCACGGCCGGTGGCGCAGAAAGGCAGCAAAAGGGAGGTCGCGCATGATGGCCGTACGGCCGGCCCAGCCGCGCACCCGCTCACCAGACGGCAGGGCCGAGCCGCCCGACGTGGCCAAGCTCCTCGATGAGGCAGTGGCCCGCCTGCAGACCGGCAGCTCGATCGACGAGTGCCTGGCAGCGCTGCCCGAGCCGGCCGCCGAGCTACGGTCGCTGCTGGAGACGGCCCTCCTCGTCCAGCAGCTCAGCGCGCCGGCCCCGCCGCCTGGAGCGAAGGCGCGAGTGCGCGCGCAGGTGATGGCTGCAGCCGAAGCCCGGCTGGGCCGTGCGCGCCGGGCCAGTCGGCCGGGGTGGCGGCTGCAGCCGCTTGGAGCCGCAGTAGCGGCTTCTGGGGCTGTGCTGCTCGGCGGCGGCGTGGTGGCTGCCTCGGCCAGCGCCCTGCCGGGCGAGCCGCTCTACCCCGTCAAGCTAGCCGTGGAGCAGGCGCACGTCGCCGCTGCCGAGCTACAGGGCGATCCGGCGACCAAGGTCGAGCTGCAGAATGAGCTGGCAGCGCGGCGGATCGCTGAGGCGGAGGCGCTGGCCAGCCAGGGCCGGACCGTCCCGCCCGGCGTTGTCGAGTCGGCTGTGCGCCACCTCGAAACGGCCGGCCGCCTGGCCGAGCAGCTTCCTGCGTCTGGCCGCGATACGGCCGAGCGCCGCCTCGCGGAGGCCCAGGCAAAGCAGGCCGAGAAGCTGGAGCGCGTGCTGAAGCAGGTGCCCCCGCCCGCGCAAACGCCCCTGGCCCGCATCATCGAGCAAGAACGCGGCGCCGGTGCCACGCCGAAGTCGGGACCGGCTGGGTCGCGAGGCGGTGCCGAGCGCGCCTCGCCCACGGCCGCCTCCATCGCCACGCCCACGCCTGGCCCTGCTTCCAGGCAGGAGGAAGGCGAGGCCGGCCGGGGAGGAGCGGGAAGGTCCGGCTCAACGGAGGGCTCCGGTAGCCGCCCGGCCACGCCGCTGGCGAGCCGTGACGCCTCCCGCGGTGCCGGCGGCCGGGGGAACGAGCCCCGCGCCGATGAGCGCCGCCCCGAAACACCCACCGGCGGCCCCCAGATGGCGCCGGTGGCCGAGCGCCAGGAAGCGCAAGGGCCTCGCGAGACGCGGGACCAGGCGGGGCCAGGCAGTTTGGGCGTGCGCCAGCAGGACCAGGTAGGGCCGGGTACTTCGGGCATGCGGGAGGCACGGGACCAGGTAGGGCCGGGTACTTCGGGCATGCGGGAGGCACGGGACCAGGTAGACCAGGGCAATCAGAACGCCCGCCACGTCGAGGACCAGCTGCCGGTAGACGCTGAGCACCGGCGCGACACGGATCGATCCAATGCGCATGCGCGCGAGCCTGCCGTTTCGGCGGGAGCGGCAGCCGGCACCGGGGCCACGACCGCGGATCAGGATAATCGCGCCAGCCAGGCCGATAGCAGCGGCCCCGGCGGCAACGAGCGAGGCGGAGCCTCTCCCAGAGGATCGCAAAACGACACGGGGCCGGCGCTGTCCACGCCGCCGGTGCCTCTGGCGCCGGCCGAAGAGGAGCCTTCGCCGGGGGGACACACGCGTAGCCAGCGTTCCGGCGGCGAAGCCGGCTCGCGCACAGCGCCGGCAGCCACCGGCGTGCCGACGGGCACGCCCACACCAACGCCCACTGTACCCGGGCGGGGTGAGCGTGGAGGCAGTGGGAACGGGCAGGGCAGCCGGCGTTAGCCAGGCAAGGCTCCTGAAGGGATAAGGCGGCGCCAGGAGCCAGGTACAGCGGCTGGCTGCGGTGCCAAGCGACCAACGACGCGCGCCTTCGTTCTTGCTTTGTGGTGGAAGGGTGCGTGCCCGCTGGCACGCACCATGCGTTGTTCGAGGTGAACGTGATGGCCACCTTCTGGCAATGCGCTCGACGCGATGGCCGAGCGACCAGGCATTACTGCCCTCGCTGCCTGCGCGGAGTGGGCGCGAGCGAGACGCAGCGCCGAGCGCATCGAGAGCCGTGCCAATCAGGGGCACTGGAAGCGCAGCTCCTGCAGTGCCCCACCTGCGGGCTGGTGCTGGCCGCTGAGATCGACGCTCAGGCACTCCCGCTGCCGCTGGCCTGAGCCACCATCATCGCGAGCTGAGTGCGGCGCCGCACCATAGCCGGCGCTTCTCGCCGGCCGCACCTCCGAGCACCGACGTACCGACGCAACGAGCTGGAAACCGTCTCTTCAGCAACGCCTACATTGACAGCTTTCGATCCAGATGCTACAGTAGCGATGCATTGATAGTCGTCAATGCATCGCTACCATCGTGCAGGAGGCAGAGTATGGCCCAGGGAGAGCGACTGGCGATCGACGCCGAGCAGCTGCGTGAGGAGGTGCGGCGCCGTTACGCGGCCGCTGCGCGCCGCGTAGCCGAGGCGACGCCAAGCCGTGGCGGCTGCGGCCCGGCCGAGCCCGGCGCAGCCGCCACGGATACGACCGGCAGCTGTCGCACCATTACGGCCGGAATCTATTCGGCCGAAGAGACACAGACCCTCCCCGAGGGAGCGCTGCGGGCCAGCCTCGGCTGTGGGAACCCCACGGCCCTGGCCCAGCTTCGCCCCGGCGAGGTAGTGCTCGACCTCGGCTCGGGCGGTGGCGCCGACGTGCTGCTCTCAGCACGCCGCGTCGGTCCCACCGGATTCGCCTATGGCCTCGACATGACCGATGAGATGCTGGCACTGGCTGAAGCCAACCGCGCCGCCGCCGGCGTGGAGCACGTGCGCTTCCTCAAAGGGACGATCGAGGCCATCCCATTGCCCGATGCCAGCATCGACGTGATCATCTCCAACTGCGTGATCAACCTTGCCGCCGATAAGGATGCCGTGCTGCGCGAGGCCTATCGCGTGCTCAAGCCGGGGGGACGCTTCGCCGTCACCGACGTGGTGGTGCTCGGCGACCTGCCGGCGCCGGTGCGGCAGAGCCTGGAGGCCTGGGCCGGCTGCATTGCTGGCGCGCTGCCAGCCGGCGAGTACCTGGCAAAGCTGCGCGCGGCCGGCTTCGAGGCGCCCGAGGTTCAGGTCATCCGTACCTACGGCCCGGCCGACCTCCAGGAATGGACGGCCGGCGAGGTGGATACCGGCGCGGGATGCTGCACGTGCTGCGATCTCCCGGCCGCCGGCGCCGGCGCGCTGGCCAGCGCCTTCGTCCGCGCGACGAAGCCGGTAGCCTAGCCGGTTGCCAGCTGTCAGTTGCCGGTTGTCGGTTGCCAGCTGTCAGTTGCCGGTTGTCGGCTCTCTGGCTACCGACTACCGGCAACGCTGCCCCATCACCGCGCTCGCTGCGGTACAGTCTCCGGCGCAGAGCAGTGCATCCAGAGCACCTTGGTGGAAGCGCTTCGCCAGTGCGGCCGGCGCACTTCCTTCGCCGGCAGTTCTGCCGGGGCGGGCTGGGTGCACCATTTGGGCACCTGTGTGAGTACCTGTGACGGAGGACAGCATGGGCAGGTTCTACGCCGAATCGCTCATCCCGGCCGAGCTCCGCCGGAACTACGACGTCTACGATCGCCTCAAGCAGCTGGGCATCAGCCTGGGTACCTTTGAGGAGCACGTGCGCGACCTGAAGGGACGCAACATCGCCAGCGCCGTGATCCACGAGAGCGGGCTGGTCTACCTCTCGGGCGTGGGCACCGGCAAGCTGCCGATGAATGATGACCCGGAGCGGGTGCAGCACGGCCAGGCTGCCGGACAGGAGGCGGCCGACATCCACATCCGCACGCTGCACTGGGCGCTCACCTGCGGCGGCGAGGGCGGCGACCTCAACGACGTCCTCTACACCGTCAAGGCGCTGGGGATGGTCGTCTCCACCGACGTCGAGTTCAACTCTGGCCCGGCGGTGGTAAACGGCTACACCCGGCGCTGGCAGTCGGTCTTTGGCGGCGGCTTCGGCGAGTTCGCGCAGGATGGCATCGATCCCGGCGGCTATGCCGGCGTGCACGCCCGCAGCGCGATCGGCGGCTTTACCGGCCGCTTCTCGCTCGAGCCGGAGATGATCGTCGCCATTCCGCCGGCGCTGGCACGGGCGATCATCGCCAACCGCGGCTGGGTCTTCCCGTTGCCGCCGGCCATGTACGAGAAGGTCGTTGCGGCCCGGACGGCTGCCCGGAGATAGCCCGCGCGCTCGCGCTCACTGGTGCTCAGTCGCGCTCGTTCAGTCCACTGGAGCCAGGTGGCCTTCCCAGGTGGGACCATCTCGCTCCAGCCAGTCGCTGATCTTTCAGGGTGGGTCAGGGGCAAGATGACGCAGTCGCAGCAGCAACAGCAGGAACGGAAATTCATTGCCGTCGATTTCCGGGGCATTCAGCCGATGGCTCGCGAGCGAACGGCACTGGCGGCCACGGGGCCGGCCGGGCTCGAGGTCATGGCGATACTACCGGTGCCACCACCCGAGCCGGAGAGCATCGAGCCGGATGCACTACCGCGCCCGCCGCTGGCCATCGCTGCCGACGTGACCTTCGAGCTCGGTGGCGAGGCGGCGCGCGCCGCCTACACCTACGCCGCGCTCGGCGGCCTCGTCTCGTTTGCCGGCCGCATCGGTGACGATCCGGCCGGCGACGTGGTGCTCCAGTGGCTGGCCGGCCGCGGCGTGGACACGACGAGCATCGTTCGGAGCGGCGCGACGCCGGTGGTGGTACGGCTTGGCGCCGCCGGCTATCGACCGATCGCCATCACCGGTAACATGCCGGGGGCGGATACAGCGCCGGGAGCGGCGCCCGACCTCGAACGCGCGCTGGAGCGCCTCGCGCCTTCCGGCCAGGGGACCGGCACGCTGCTGCTGGCCGGCTTTCCGTACGGGCTGCGTGGCGAGGCAGTGGCCGCGGCTCTGCGCGAGGCGGGCCGGCGCCGCGTGCGCACGGTGGTGAGCCTGAGCCCCGTGGCCCTGGGCGGCCCGGGCGCGCCGCTCTCGCCTGAGGACCTGGAGCCGCTCCTGCCCGAAGCGGGGCTAATCTGCGGCGGCCCAGCCGAGCTGCGGCGTGCCACGCGCCGCTCCGACCCGGCCGAGGCGGCACGGGCGCTCATCGCCGGTGGCGCGCGGGCAGTGCTGGCCAAGCGCGGGCCCGATGGCGCCACGCTCTTCCGCCCCGGCCCGGCAGCGCTCGAGCGCGAGGATACGCCCACGCCGGCCATCGCCACGACGCTGCAGCCGGTGGACCGGCTGCGCCTCGCCGCCTCCTTTGGCGCCGTCTTCGACGCAGCGTATCTGCTGGGCGTGGCCTTCAACGACCCGAGCCCCGTGCGCTTTGCCGCCGCCGCGGCCGCGCGCGTGGCGACCAGCCCCCGCGGAATCCTGGGACTCTGAGCACGGCAACCGGCTGGTACGCAAGGGGGTAGGCGCGCCGGCAGGAGCTTCGCGCTGCCATCGCGCACCCGCTCACGCGCCGCGACGAGCCGAGCACGCGGAGGTATCGATGATCATCGGGGCAGCCCCTGCTCATCGTAGAGCAGCACCCCATGGTCGATCGAGCGATCCTACCAAGCCAGGGTGGCATTCTACGTATGGTCTCTCGCGTACACTGCCATCTATGCCATCTCTGCCATCTCTACCCAGGAACCCGAGCCGCCGCGCTGGCGCACCGGCACGGGACGCCGCGCCCTCCGTGCGCGTGGAGCTTTTCGGAATACCGCGGCTAGCGGCCGGCGTGCGCGAGGTCGCCATACCATGGTCGCCGGGCCTCACGCTGGCCGGCGTGCCGGAGCAGCTGGCAATCTGCTGCCCGGCCTTGCGCGGAAGCGTCATCACGCCAGGCGGCGCGCTTGCCCCCGGCTTCGTCTTCAATCGTAATGGGCGCGACTTTCTTCGTGACCCGGCCACACCCATCGCCGCCGGCGATTCGCTGCTGCTGCTGAGCGCCGACGCTGGCGGATAGACCAGCTGTCGGTCAGCCGGCCGCCTCGCCTTCGGGCCGGAGCTCCTCGGCGAGCAGGATGCGCAGGGCATGGTGCGCGACGAACCCGCAGCGCTCGCACACGGTCATCACCGTCTGCAGGCTATCGACCGGGCCATCGCCCAGCCGCGCCTGGAGCGGCAAGCTCACGTATCCATCGATGAGCGTAAAGTTCTCATGGCCGCAGCGCGGGCAGGGGCGGTCGGCCCCAGCGCGCGTCAGCGCGTCGATGAGCTTCTGCTGCCAGTCCGGTGGCCATTGCACCATCTGCTCTCTCCCTGCACCTGCTGCTGCAGGATTGTAGCGCCGCCGGCGCCTGACCCCTACAGAAGATGGCCAACCCGACCGACAATTGCCATGGGCCATCCCACGATATCCGAGCAGTGTGGAAAGGAGGAGTGCGGCTATCGGAGAGGACGAACACCATGCCGGCAGCCGGCCGGCTGCCCCCAAGATGCCCGCCTCGGGGCACGGATGCCCCGGGCTATCCCTGATAAGGAGTGTCAGTACCTATGCCTCTGCGCATCAACTTCAACTACGAAGCCATGACCGCCCAGCGCGGCCTCATGACGACCCAGTTCGCCTTCCATAAGGCCGTCGAGCAGCTCTCCACCGGCCTGCGCATCAATCGCGCCGCCGACGATGCCGCTGGCCTGGCCGTGAGCGAGAAGCTCAAGAACCAGGTGCGGGGCCTCAACCAGGCGCAGCGCAACGCTCAGGATGGCGTCAGCCTGCTGCAGACCGCCGAAGGAGGCCTCGACGAGATCCATTCCATCCTCGCCCGCATGCGCGAGCTGGCGGTGCAGGCCGCCAACGACACGCTCCAGGCCTCCGACCGCGACCACCTGCAGGACGAGGTCAATGCGCTCGTCTCCGAGATCGACCGCATCGCCAAGTCGACCCAGTTCAACAAGATCGTCCTGCTCAATGGGTCGGCCACCGGCCTCGTCCTCCACATCGGCGCCAACCAGGAGGGCGGCGCGAATCCCACCGGTGCTAACGAACTGACCTTCTCCATCGACTCGGTCACGACCTCCAACCTCGGCTCTACAACCGGCACCACGGTCGCGACCGCGATCAACAGCTTCACCGTGACCTACGCCAATGGCCAGGTCGTCTCCAACACGCTGCAGATCAACCAGCAGACAGCCGCCAACAACGCGATCGCGCTGCTCGATGGCGCGATCGAGAAGGTGAGCACGGTGCGGGGCAGCATTGGCGCGCTACAGAACCGGCTGGAGCACACCATCACCAACCTGGGGGTGGGCTCGGAGAACACGGCAGCGGCCAACTCGCGCATCCGTGACACCGATGTGGCGGCGACGGTGGCCGAGATGACGCGCACCCAGATCCTGCAGCAGGCGGCGATGGCGGTGCTGGCCCAGGCCAATCAGGCGCCACAGGCCGCGCTGCAGCTCCTCCGGTAAGCGCGCCGGAAGGCCTGCCGGCAGCCACACGTACGTGGCGGTGGGAGACGCTCGCTCCCGCCGCCATGTAGCCGGCCCTCACGCCCAGCCCCTCTCCCACAAGGAGAGAGGGGGACGAGAGCGGGGCGTGCTCCCGACTCGGCTCCGCCTCTCGCCCTGTGGGAGAGGGGCTGGGCGTGAGGGACAGGGCGGCGCAAGCGCGTCTGGCCCTCATGTGGCATCGACTGCAGGCAAAGGACAACAGCCATGGCTGTCCAACCGCTCACCAATCCCATCCCCCCTCCGGCTACCTCGCTGCCGCCGACCGGAGGAAGCGCCACGGTGGCAGCCGCCACCGGTGATGCCGGCCCCAGCGAGCGGCCAGCGCCTTCGCCATCGCATGAGGCGCTTTCCCGTGCAGCGGAGCAGCTCCGCGAGGCGCTCGACCCGCTCATCCAGACCTACGCCCAGTATCGCGTAAATCCCAAGACGCATCTCGTGCGTGTGCAGATTGTCGACCAGGCTTCCGGAAAGGTGATCCGCCAGATTCCCAGCGAGGCCCTGGCTCGCTTTGCCGAAAGCTGGCACCAGTTCGTGGGGGCCTTGCTCGACCATCATACGTGATCCGCTCCCTGCTAAAAGGTCTCCCCCGGCGCCGGCGCTGGAGATTGCTGCCTCAGTGCCGAGACCTAAAGAATCTCCACCCGGCGCCGATGATCAGAAGAGAGGCTAAGGCGCACACGTGAGCGGGACGTTCCAGTTTTCCGGCCTGATCTCGGGTATCGATTCGAGCAAGATCATCGATCAGCTGATGGCGCTGGAGCGCCAGCCGCTCCAGCGGCTCCAGCAGCAGCAGCAGACACTCCAGGATCGCAAGGCAGCCTACGCCGCGCTGGCCGATAAGCTGAGCGCGCTGCAGGCCAAGACCTTCAACCTGCTGCTCTCCACCACCACCCAGGGACGCACCGCCACCTCGAGCAACACCAACGTGGCCACGGCCACCGCCAGCCCGAATACGGCCATCCAATCGTTCACGCTCAACGTCACCTCGCTGGCCACCAAGACGAGCGTGACCAGCCCGACCCAGATTGGCCAGGCTATCGATCCCAACGTGCCGCTGGCCAACGCCGGCTTTGGCACCACACCCACCAGCGGCAGCTTCACCATCAACGGCGTGAGCATCACCGTCAACGCCGCGACGGATACGCTCAACGACGTCATCAACCGCATCAACACCACGCCCGGGCTGACTGCCACGGCCTCGCTGCTAGGGAATACCCTGCAGCTCAGCGACTCCCAGCCGATCGTGGTTGGCTCCGGCGGCGATACAAGCAACTTCCTGCAGGTCACCAAGCTTGCGGCCGCGCCTTCGGTGGAGACACCGCCCGGCAGCGGCACCTTCATCACCACCAGCACCGGCCCGCTCGGCGTCGCCAACCCTTCGGCCACGCTGGCCAACGCACGCCTCGCCACCACCCTGGCGACGACGACCGGCAGCTTCACCATCAACGGCGTGACCATCAGCTGGGATAGCAGCGTCGATTCGATCAATTCGATCGTGAGCAAGATCAATAGCTCCGGCGCGAAGGTGACGGCCAGCTACGATCCCAACACCGACACGTTTCGGCTGGAGGCTAACGACACCGGCTCGGCGCAGATTGCGCTCACCGATAACGGAGGCAGCAACCTGCTGACGGCGCTCAAGGTGACCGGCACGCAGTCGATCGGCACCAACGCCGCCTATAGCGTCAACGGCGGCCCGACGCAGTACAGCACGAGCAATGCCATCACCAATCTCGTTCCCGGCGTGAATGCGACGCTGTCGGGGACCGGCACGACGACGATCACGATCGCCCAGGATACGGCCAGCGCGGTGAGTGCGGTCAAGGACTTCATTACCGCCTTCAACGATGCGCTCACGCTGGTGCGGCAGGATGTGCTGGTCGACCCGAAGACCAACAAGGCATCGATCTTCACCGGTGATGCGTTCATCGAGGGGCTGGAGTTCCAGCTGCGCGCGGTGGTCGATACCGCCGACACGAGCCTCACCACGCAGTTCAAGACCCTGCCTGGCATTGGGATCAGCAGCGGGCCGGTGGGCTCGATCCCGGGCACCACCAACTCGCTCGTGCTCGATGAGGCAAAGCTGACGCAGGCACTGCAGAGCGACCCGAACGCGGTGACGGCGCTGCTGACCGATAGCAACGGGCCGGTGGGCAAGCTGAATAGCTTTCTGCGCAGCGTCACCTCATTTACCGGGCCGCTCCAGTCGGGCCAGACCTCGGCCGATCAGGAGATCAGCGACCTCTCGCAGCGGATCACCGATCTCCAGGAGCGGCTCGACCAGCGCCAGCAGGCGCTGGAGCAGCAGTTCGCTGCCCTGGAGCAGGCGATGGCGCAGCTGCAGACGCAGAGTGCGCAGCTGGCCGGCCAGCTGGGGCAGCTCATCGGTGCAGCCACGCAGGGCCGCTAATGGGCTACTTTACGCTCGGTGCCACTGCACCAATGGTGATGCACATCGGCTGGCGGCGCGGAAGCACACTCTGCCTGCTCTAGAGTGGGCAGGGTGGAGCGATGCGCGAGAGCATTCTGATGGTGGAAGGTGTAGGAGCATGCTGAACTCGACGCTACTGCAGCAGCGAGCGCAGGAGCAGTATCTGCGGATGCAGACAGAGACGGCCAGCCCCGGCCAGCTGGTGGTGATGCTCTACCAGGGCTGCCTGCGGTTTATCGGCCGCGCGCGCGCCGGGCTGGCGGAGCGCGACTGGGACACGGCGCGGGTGAACTTCCTCAAGGCGCAGGACATCCTTGCCGAGCTGCTCGGCAGCCTGAATCTCGAGATGGGCGAGATCAGCATCAATCTCTTCCGGCTGTACGAGTACATGCACCGCCGGCTGATCGAGGCCAATATCGGCCGCGATGACGCGCCGGCGGCCGAGGTGGAGCGGCTGCTGCGCACGCTGCTCCCCGCCTGGGAGGAGGCCGCGCGCCAGCAGCCGGCCGCGGCGTCGGTGGCGATGCTGCAGAGCGGCGCGGCGTAGCCCGGGCCCCTCACCCCGGCTCGAGCGCCGGGCTGCTGGACGAAGGACGAAACGGCCCCACCGGTGTTCGTCCTTCGTCCTTTCGTCTTTCGTCGATGCTCTAGGCCCCCTCACTCCCTCACCCCTTCTCCCACGAGGGGTGAGGGGAACCGGCTCTTCGTTCCCGATCAGGGCGATGGGACGATGCCGAAGAAGACCTGGTCGCCGGCGCTCACCTCGTTCGTGCCCACCCAGGCAATGTAGAGCTGGCTTCCCACGCCAACCGACGTGACGTAGTTCTGCTCGCCGCTATCCGGCCCCAGCCGCACCGGTGTTAGCCAGCTCGTCCCATCGTACACGCGATACCAGATGTCACGCCCGGTACACGACTGCACCCCGGTGTAGGTGCACACATTGTGCACCGCGATCACCTTGCCCGTGGTCGTGGTGTCATAGATGGCCACCGGCCGACGCGCGGTAAGCGTTGTGCCATAGGAGAAATTGGTCGACGTGCGGCCGGTGGTGCTGTTGTAGCGTGTGACCTGCACCGTATGGATGGTACTGCCGTCGAGGTCGGCAGCGACCCAGACATTCCCAGCCCCATCGAGCGTCCCTGTCGCCCCCGGACAGTCCGCCGGGTTGCAGTCCTCGGCCGCATTGCCCGCCAGCGTCGCCGGTGGGTTCTGCCAGCTCAGCGCATCGCTCCCCGCCACCAGCGTCACCCGG
>Ga0070741_10003479_pt1 | contig 39066 bp, 32 predicted proteins | sample Coa_R1_4_FD_66440 | JGI IMG/M metagenome (GOLD analysis project Ga0070741, IMG submission 66440) | Surface soil microbial communities from Centralia Pennsylvania, which are recovering from an underground coalmine fire - Coalmine... | ecosystem: Environmental > Terrestrial > Soil > Unclassified ...
GATAGCGGTCGGTCTGTCGGTAGCATGATCGAGCAACATCGTTCGTCTCCAGGTGAGTGGTTTGAGCAACCTCAGTCTGGCTTCAGAACTGGTCGCTATCCACTCCCCATGGAATCTTCGTCGCTTCGCTCCTCGCAATGACGTCGGGGCGATTGCCCTCGCGCCGCGTCTGATGCCATGCTCCCGCGGATAACAAACAAGGGAGGCTCATGATGTCCGAAGCTGACGCCGTGCTGGTCGAGCGCGATGGTCCAGTCACCATTGTCTCGATCAACCGCCCACACTGCCGCAACGCCGTCGACGGCCTGACCGCGCGCAAGCTGTACGACACCTTTCTTGCGTTCGATGCCGACAATGATGCCTCCGTCGCCGTCTTCACCGGCACCGGCGGCTTTTTCTGCGCCGGCGCGGATTTGAAGGCGGTTGCGGCCGGCGACGTCAACAAAAAGCGCGAGATCGGCGGCCACAACAGTATCGCGCCGATGGGGCCGAGCCGGTTGCGGCTCTCGAAGCCCGTGATTGCGGCGATCGAAGGCTTTGCGGTCGCCGGCGGCATGGAGCTTGCGCTGTGGGCCGACATGCGCGTGGTCGCGGAGGACGCGACCTTCGGCATCTTCTGCCGCCGGTTCGGCGTGCCGCTGATCGACCTCGGCACGGTCCGCCTGCCGCGTCTGATCGGCCATTCGCAGGCCATGGACCTGATCCTCACCGGCCGCCCCGTCGGCGGCCCGGAAGCCTTGCGAATGGGCCTCGCCAACCGCCTGGTCGCCAGAGGCGAGGCGCGGGCGCAGGCGATGGCGCTGGCGCGTGAGATTGTGCGCTTTCCGCAAGCCTGCCTGCGCGCCGACCGCCTCTCGGCGCTTCGGCAATGGGATCTTGCGGAGGAGGACGCCATTGCGAATGAGATGCGCGGCGGGCTGGAGGTGATCGCCTCTGGCGAGACGCTCGCCGGCGCCACACGCTTTGCCTCCGGCGCCGGACGCCACGGCGCGTTCGCGGGCGACTGAGCCCGCAGCCACCCTGATCGCGCCGGAGGCAGGTTCCATGTTCATAAAAATGTTGTTGTGAGGGCGCGCAGCGCTCGTCTACCAGTAGCTAATTGCGAGGACAGGGGCGCGGTGTCGGCTTTATCGGTCAGTTTCAATCCACGGGTTTCGCGCGCGCTCAATGATGTTCTCGGCGGCACCGCCGCCAGTGTCCTGACGGTCACGTTTGGACTCTCCTATGCGCTGTTGATCTTTGCGGGGCCACTGTCGCCCTATCTCGCTTACGGCGTCGGCATCACCTTCATCACCTCGGCGGTGCTCGCTGCCGTGCTGGCGCTGGGCAGCTCGCTGCCGTTTGCGGTCGGCGCGCCCGACACCTCAACCGCGGCCATGACCGGCATCCTCGCCTCCTCGCTGGTCGAGCGGATGGCGCTGCACAATCCCGAGGCGCCGGTGCTCGGACCGGTGCTGATCACGCTTGCGGTGGCGAGCATCCTGACCGGCATCGTGCTCTGCGGCTTCGGGCTGACGCGGATGGGCCGCGCGATCCGCTACGTGCCCTATCCGGTGGTCGGCGGCTTTCTCGGCGCCACCGGCTGCCTGATCTTGCTCGGCGCCGTGCGCGTGATCACCGGCCGGCAGCTGCAGCTGGCGACGCTCGGCAGCTTTGCGAACGCGATGACGCTGTACGAGATTGCCGCGGCCTGCGCGATGGCGCTGCTGCTCTATCTGACCTGGCACCGCTCGCGCACACCGTTCGGCCTGCCGATCATCCTGATCGTCGGCACCGTCGCCGCCCATGTCGCCTTCTACGCGTTCGGCATCTCGGCTCATGACGCCCAGCAGCTCGGCTGGACCTTCCAGCCGCCGCAGCACATCACGTTCAGCCTGCCGTGGCAGCGCGAGGCCATCGCACATTATCCCTGGTTCGCGCTGCCGGATCTCGCCGGCAATCTGATCGCCGTCATGTTCGTGACGGCCTCGACCACGCTGTTCAACACCACGGGCATCGAGGTTGCCACCCACAGCGAGGCCAATCTGGAGCGCGAGCTCAATGTCACCGGCATCGCCAACATGCTGTCCGGCGCCTTCGGCGGCTATACCGGCTGCGTCTCGGTGAGCCGCAGCGTACTCAACTACAGCGCGGGCGGCAGCGGCCGCCTGTCCGGACTGACGACGGCCGCGATCTCGGCCTTGATGCTGGTATTCGCGCCGGTGCTGCTCGGCTACATGCCGAAATTCGTGCTCGGCGGACTTCTGATCTATCTCGGCGCCGACACGCTGCACAAATGGATCGTGCAATCGCGGCGGCGGCTGTCGCGCACCGAATATGTCTCGCTGCTCGCGATCATCCTGATCATCCTGCAATGGGGCTTTATCGCGGGTATCCTGATCGGCGTCGTGATCGGCTGCGCCACGTTTGCTCTCTCGGCATCCCGGATCGACTCCATCAAGTTCGCCTTCGACGGCTCGGAATACCGCTCCTCGCTGGATCGTTCGCGCGACGACCAGGCGGTGCTCTCGATGCATGGCGGCAAGATCCAGGGACTCAACCTGCAGAGCTATCTGTTCTTCGGCTCGGCCAACCGGCTTTATCAGCATGTCAAGGCGGTGCTCGCGCGCCATCACGAATGCCGCTATTTGATCTTCGATTTCAAGCTTGTCACCGGCATCGATTCCTCCGCGGCCTTCAGCTTTGCGCAGATCAAGCGCGCCGCACAGGATCGCGGCATCACGCTGGTGCTGGTGCATCTTCCTGCGCTGGCCGAGAAGGCGCTGCGCTCCAGCGAGTTCATCTCGCCTGAGGTCCTGGTCATCCCGGAGCTCGATCACGCGCTGGAATGGTGCGAGAACGAGCTGATCACGCAGCATCAGGGCCGCGCGCAGGAGGACGCCAATTTGCGCGACTGGTTCACGCAGATTCTCGGTGACGCGGATGATGCCAACGAGCTGATCCGCCGCTGCGAGCGCATCGAGGTCGAAGCCGGCCAGACCGTGGTCAGCGCCGGCGAAGCGGCCAACTCCATGCATTTCATTCTCGACGGACGCGTGGGCGTGATGGTCGCTGCCGACAATGGCGGCACCACGCGGGTGCGCAGCCTCGGCCGCTACACGACCATCGGCGAGATGGGCCTGGTCTCGCAGGCCCCGCGCAGCGCCACCATCCAGGCCGAAGTCGCCAGCGTGCTCTATGCGCTGAGCACCCAGCAGTTCGAGGCGATCAAGCGCGAGCATCCGGTGCTGGGGCAGAAGCTCTTGACGTATTTTGTCTCGGTGATGGCCGAGCGGCTGACATTTGCCAACCGGATGATTGCGGTGCTGAGACGATGACGGTCGTCGCCGACATGGATCTGCTTGTCGCGGCCGAGCGCGGGAGTATATTGGCGCAATGGCCGTCAGCTCGCCCGATCTGAACGCGTTCCTGCTTGCCACGCCTTTCTTCGGTGGCCTGTCCGAGGCTAGCCTCGACCTCCTCGTCTCGATGCTGGTCGAGCGGCGCTTCGAGGCCGGCGCAACCGTGGTCACGGAAGGGGCGCCGGGGCGCTCGATGTTTATCGTTCACTCCGGCGAGCTCGTGGTGAGCAAGCTCGGCAGTTCCGGGCACGTGCTTCGCATCTCACGCCTGCAGCCCGGCGACTTTTTCGGCGAAATGACGCTGCTCGAAATGCAGAACCGGTCAGCGACCGTGGTCGCGGAAAGCCCGACCGTGCTGTACGAGCTCACGGCCCACGATCTCTACAGGTATTACAAGTCCGATATCCACGCCTACGTGATGGTGATGCAGAACATCAATCGCGAGCTCTGTCGACGGCTGCGCCGCGCCGATAATCGCATTGCGGAGATGCAGATGCATCGTGCGGAGCGGTGAGACAGGGATCGTAGGTAGCCCCGCGTGTCGGCGAGCGGAGACCGCTACACCCCCGCCATCATCACATATTTGATCTCGAGATACTCCTCGATGCCGTGATGCGAGCCTTCGCGGCCGAGGCCGCTTTCCTTGACGCCGCCGAACGGCGCGACCTCGGTGGTGATGAGGCCGGTGTTGACGCCGACCATGCCTGATTCCAGCGCCTCCGCCACGCGCCAGACGCGGCCGAGGTCGCGGGCATAGAAGTATGACGCGAGCCCGAACGGCGACTTGTTGCACATTGCGATCACGTCGGCCTCGTCCTTGAAGCGGATCACCGGCGCGAGCGGCCCGAAGGTCTCCTCATGCGCCACCAGCGCATCGGGGCGCACGTCAGACAGCACGGTCGGCTCGAAGAAGGTGCCGCCGAGCGCGGAGCGCTTGCCGCCGGTGACGATCTTCGCACCGCCCTTCACCGCGTCGGCAATGTGGCGCTCGACCTTGTCGACCGCTTCCATGTTGATCAGCGGGCCTTGCGTGACGCCTTGTTCGGTGCCGTCGCCAATTTTCATGGCGGCGACCTTCTTTGACAGCTTCTGGACGAACTCGTCGTAGATCTTGTCCTGCGCGTAGAGACGATTGGCGCAGACGCAGGTCTGGCCCATGTTGCGGTATTTCGAGACCATGGCGCCCTCGACCGCCGCGTCGATGTCGGCATCGTCGAACACCACGAACGGCGCGTTGCCGCCGAGCTCGAGCCCAAGCTTCTTCACGCCGACCGCGGACTGCCGATACAGGATCTTGCCGACCTCGGTCGAGCCGGTGAAGCCGACGAAGCGCACCGCCGGATGCTCGCACAAGACCTTGCCGATCGGCGGCGCATCGCCGGTGATGATGTTGAGCACGCCCTTCGGGATGCCCGCTTTTTCGGCGAGCGCGGCGAGCGCCAGCGCGGACAGCGGCGTCTCGTTGGCGGGCTTGATCACCACGGTGCAACCGGCGGCGAGCGCCGGCGAAACCTTGCGGGTGATCATGGAGTTCGGGAAATTCCACGGCGTGATGGCGCCGCAGACGCCGATCGGCTGCTTGATCGCGAGCAGCCGCGCATCTGCGCGCTGCGTCGGGATGGTCTCGCCATAGACCCGCCGCGCCTCCTCGGCGAAAAACTCGATATAGGCGCCGCCGATATCAACCTCGCCCAGCGCCTCCGCCAGCGGCTTGCCCTGCTCGGAGGTGAGGATCAGCGCGAGGTCCTCGCGGTTCGCGGCGATCAGCTCATACCATTTGCGCAGGATGTTGGAGCGCTGCTTGGCGGTGAGCCTGGCCCAGGCGGGAAACGCGCGCTCGGCCGCCTCCACGGCGCGCGTGCAGTCGTCAGCGGACAGCTGCGGAACCTTTGCGATCTCCGCGCCGCTTGCCGGATTGTTCACCGCAAATACCGGCGTGCCGACCCAGGCGCCATCGATATAGCAGCGGTCGCGGAGCAGCGAGGGATCCTTCAGGCGATCGCGAAGGTTGTGGGTCGATTGCGAAGCGCGTGCGGCAGCAGTCGGGGTCATGAGCAACTCCTCGGAATTATCGGGGGTTGATGCGAATATAGGCCGGGCGGTGCGCCGTGGCGACCTCCGCCCATGCGAGGCTGCCTCAAGCTGGATTCAGAGCTAAGGTGCCACGGGCCTCCCCGAGTCGTCCCGGCGAAAGCCGGGACCCATACCGCGGAATCTATCCGTACGCTTCGGTGGGAGACGATCTTCGCAAGAACTGCTCCCTGGGCTTATGGGTCCCGGCTTTCGCCGGGACGACCGGAGAACCCCGTTACGCCGCGCCGCTCATATAGGTTTCGCGGCGACCGATCATGCGCTCGGCGGCTGCCTTGGCATCGGCCTTGGTCGAGGCGGCACAGGTGCGGTATTCGAGGTCAGGAACCCCAGCGGTATCTTTGCGGCCGAACCAGGATTTCGGGGTGACCTGCAGCAGCGCCAGCGCCTGCGCGAGATTGTCGACCGCACCGAAGGAATGCAGCGCGCCGGTGGCAGCAATTCGCACCTCATAGATGCCAGGCGAGATCGGCGCTTCGAGATTTTCGCCACGGCCCGCACGGGGGTAGCGTTTCCATTCACTCCAGGTCGAGATCATTCCGGTCCCCTCGCGGCTCGGAGCCGCTGCAATCAATATTAAAACTAACGCCCGCCGGCGCCATTTTGCGCGCGATATGAACGCCTTACTGCGAAATTGGTTTCAGCGACAGTACCCGATCAGCATAGCGCCGATGCGCGGGCAGGTCATCGCTTGTTGAGGCGCCGTCCCCTTTATTTGGGGAGAGTGGCAATTCTTTAGCCCGCGCGGGCCCTTTTTGCATCATCACGAGATCGCGACCGCTGCGCTGCACCGAAAGCGCCGCTTGCGGGATCGAGGGCCGAGGAGGAAGATCACTAGCACTCATAAAATAAATCGGGAGGACACGGATGCAAAGCAAGGCACAGATCGACCAGGCGTTGCGCGCTAAATGCGACGCCAAGGAAATCCCCGGCGTCGTTGCAATTGCCGCCAGCGGCAGCGAGGTGATCTACCAGGGCGCGTTCGGCAAGCGCGACCTCGGCAAAGACGAGGCGATGACGACAGACAGCGTGTTCTGGATCGCCTCGATGACCAAGGCGGTCACCTGCGCGGCCGCGATGCAGCTGGTCGAGCAGGGCAAGCTCGCGCTCGACGAGCCGATCGGCAAGCTCTTGCCCGACCTCGCCTCGCCGCAAGTGCTGGAAGGGTTTGACGCGGACGGCGAACCGATCCTGCGTGCCGCGCGGCGCCCGATCACACTGCGCCATCTCATGACCCACACTGCCGGCTTCTGCTACGATTTGTGGAATGTCGACATGGGCCGCTACATGGAAAAGACGGGCACACCGGGCATCATCAGCTGCACGAATGCCGCGCTGACGACGCCGCTCGCGAGCGATCCCGGCACGCGCTGGGAATACGGCATCAACATCGATTTCGTCGGCAAGGCGGTGGAAGCCGCATCCGGCAAGCGTCTCGATGCCTATCTGCGCGAACATATGTTTGCGCCGCTCGCCATGAACGACACCGCCTTCAAGATCAGCGACGACATGCGCAAGCGCCTGGTCGGCGCGCACGCACGCGGGCCTGACGGGACGCTCTCGCCGCTGCCGTTCGAGCTGGAGCAGGAGCCGGAATTCCACATGGGCGGTGGCGGGCTCTACTCCACTGCGCCCGACTACATCAAGTTCTGCCAGATGATCCTGAACAAGGGCCGCGGCAACGGTAACCAGCTGCTCAAGCCCGAGACGGTCGCGCTGATGGCGCAGAACAACATGGGCGATCTCGTCGTCACCAAGATGGTCTCGGCGGCCGCGGTCTACACCAACGATGTCGATCTCTATCCCGGCATGGTGAAGAAATGGGGCCTCAGCTTCCTGATCAACACCGAGCTGACGCCGGAGGGCCGCAGTCCCGGCAGCCTCGCCTGGGCCGGACTTGCCAATACCTTCTTCTGGATCGATCCGGCGCGCGACGTCGCAGGCGTCATCCTGATGCAGCTGCTGCCCTTCGCGGACGGTCCGGCCCTGGAGACCTTTGCCGCGTTCGAGCGTGGCGTCTATGCCGGGCTCGACGCCGCCGGCGGCAAGAAGGCGGCCTAAGCGGCCTCACATAACGTTTGCTCGCCCCCTGCCTCCATCAGAGGCCAGGGGGCGAATTTTTTCCGTCTGCAACGTAAGTCGAGCCTGCCCGGCGCCCGGCAATTCATTATGATGCCGCAAAAAACCTGCGCGGCCCGCGCGCAGCTCTCACTTCGACCCGCTTGCGGGGCGAGGCAAGAAACACGAGGAGGACACGAACGTGAGCGAACGAGTGGACAGTTATGTGTGCGGCATTTCCGATACGCCGCTGCTGGGCGAGACCATCGGCCGCAGTCTTGACCGCGCGCGGGAGAGCTGGGGCGACCGTGAGGCGCTGGTGTCGCCGAGCCACAATGTGCGCTGGAGTTGGCGCGAATTTGCCGAGCGTGTCGATGCGCTGGCCGCGGGATTTCTGGCGCTTGGCCTGACCCGTGGCGAACGCATCGGCATCTGGTCGCTGAACCGCCCCGAATGGACGCTGACGCAATTCGCCGCTGCGAAAGCAGGGCTGATCCTGGTCACGATCAATCCCGCCTACCGGCTGAGCGAGCTGGAATTCGCGCTGTCCAAGGTTGGATGCGCCGCGATCGTCACCGCGACCGCCTTCAAGACCAGCAACTACATGGAGATGCTGAACACGCTGCTGCCGGAGCTTGCGAATAGCGAGCCCGGCCGCCTGCAGGCCAGCCGCCTGCCGCAATTGCGCGCGGTGATCCAGGTCGGCGGGCCGGCCTTCCCCGGCACGATTCCGTTCGAGCAGGTCGCGACCATGGGCGGCGCGCGGCATCGCGAGCAGGTCGAGGCGCTCGGCAAGGAGCTGCAGTTTGACGACCCCGTCAACATCCAGTTCACCAGCGGCACCACCGGCTCGCCCAAGGGCGTGACGCTGACCCATCACAACATTCTCAACAACGGCTATTTCACCGGACGCGCGATGCGCCTGACCGAACAGGACCGCATCTGCATCCCGGTGCCGCTCTATCATTGCTTCGGCATGGTGATGGGCAATCTGGCCTCTGTTACACTTGGCGCGACCATGGTCTATCCAGGCGAGGGCTTCGATCCGCTCGCGACCTTGCGCACCATCGAGCAGGAGAAATGCACCACGCTGTACGGCGTGCCGACCATGTTCATCGCCCAGCTCGATCATCCCGAATTTGCGAGCTTCAACCTGAAATCGCTGCGCACCGGTATCATGGCGGGCGCGCCCTGCCCGATCGAGGTGATGAAACGCGTCAACAATGAAATGAACATGGGCGAGGTGACCATCGCCTATGGCATGACCGAGACGAGCCCCGTGAGCTTCCAGAGCGCGGTCGACGATCCGCTCGAGCGGCGGGTGTCCACCGTCGGGCGCATCCATCCTCATGTCGAGGTCAAGGTCGTCGACCTCGAGGGCAGGATCGTCCCGCGCGGTGCGCGCGGCGAGCTTTGCACGCGCGGCTACAGCATCATGCTCGGCTATTGGGACGAGCCGGTGAAAACCGCCGAGGTGCTCGACCGCAATGGCTGGATGCACACCGGCGATCTCGCCGTCATCGACGACGAGGGCTATTGCAACATCGTCGGCCGCATCAAGGACATGGTGATCCGCGGCGGCGAAAATCTCTACCCGCGCGAGATCGAGGAGTTTCTCTATCGCCATCCCAAGATCCAGGACGTGCAGATCTTCGGCGTCGCCGACGACCGCTATGGCGAGGAGCTCTGTGCCTGGATCAGGGTGCGCGCGGGCGAAGCGCTCACCGCCGACGAGGTGCGCGCGTTCTGCCAGGGCCAGATCGCCCACAACAAGATCCCGCGCTATGTCGAGTTCGTCGAGGAATTCCCGATGACCGTGACCGGGAAGATCCAGAAGTTCCTGATGCGCGAGGCGGTGGAGCGGAAGCTGGGGCTGAAGGCGGCGAAGACGGCGTGAATGACTTGCACCGTCATTTCGGGGCACGCGGAGCGTGAACCCGGAATCTCGAGATTCTCAGGTGCGCAGTTGCGCACCATAGTTCGGTGCTGCGCACCGCCCCGGAATGACGGTGCAAGTGGCTCCCTACACCGGCAGGCCGTTCTGCTGCGCGAGCTCCTTCAGCGACACCTGCGGCCTTGCGCCGATGTGCTGGATCACCTCGGCGGCGGCGAGTGCGCCGAGGCGGCCGGCGTTCTCGTAGCCCGCGCCGCGGACGAGGCCGAACAGGAAGCCGGCCGCGAACAAATCGCCGGCGCCGGTCGTATCCACCATCTGCGCGATCGGGAAGGCCGGCACGGAGATCACGGCCTCGCTTGAGGCCACCACGCAGCCCTTCTCGCTGCGCGTGACCACGCCTAGTCTCGCATCGATGCGCAGCTGCTTCAGCGCGGTGTCGAAATCGGAGGTTTCATAGAGCGAGTGCAACTCGGCCTCGTTGGCAAACACCAGATCAACGGTGCCGTTGCGCATCAAACCTAAAAACTCGTCGCGGTAGCGATCGACGCAGAAGGAATCCGACAGCGTCAGTGCGACCTGACGCCCCGCCTCATGGGCAGTGTCGGACGCCTTGACGAAGGCGTCCTTGGCGCTCTTCGGATCCCACAGATAGCCCTCGAGATAGACGATGCGCGCAGCCGCAATCTGCGCCCGGTCGATATCGGCAGGCGTCAGATCCTGCGCCGCGCCGAGATAGGTATTCATGGTGCGCTCGCCGTCGCCGGTAACGAGGATATAGGAGCAGCCGGTGGCGGGACCGCTGGGCGCGGGCTTCGTGTCAAAGGCGACGCCGGCAGCCCGGATGTCGTGGCTGTAGAGCTTGCCGATCTGGTCGTCCTTGACCTTGCCGACATAGGCGGCGCGGGCGCCGAAGCTTGCCAGCCCGACAATGGTATTCGCAGCCGAGCCGCCGCTCATCTCGGTCGCTGGCCCCATATCGCCGTAGATCGCAGCCGCCCGGGCCTCGTCGATCAGGGCCATGCTGCCCTTGGTCATGCCATGGCGGCTCAGGAAGGCTTCGTCCGTCCTGACCAGCACATCGAAAATCGCATTGCCGATCCCGAGAACATCGTATTTGGCTTCAGTCATTCTTTTAGATCCAACCTCTAAGTTTGCGGTTCCGGCGATTGCGGGCAGCCCCAAAATCCGGCTACAGAGCCGGCTTGCGGGCTTACCAATTGGCGCTCGCGGCCTATCACGGCCGCCCCTGCAGGAGCAAGCAACGGTTCCGTCCCCTTAAACCATGATCCGCTCCTTTCTCACGGTATCCACGGGAACGCTGGCCTCGCGCCTGCTCGGATTCGTGCGGGACTCCATGATTGCCGCCTTGCTCGGCACCGGGCCGGTCGCCGACGCCTTCCTAGTGGCGTTCCAGATGATCAATGTGGTGCGAAGGCTTCTTACCGAAGGCGCGCTGAATGCCGCGCTGGTGCCGGCCTGGCTACGCCTGCGCGAAACCGAGGGCACGGTCGCGGCCGCGGCCTTCGCAGGCAAGGTGCTGGCCACGGTCAGCGCGGCGCTGCTTCTACTATCCGCGCTGGTCGGCCTGTTCATGCCGCTCGTGCTGACCGCGCTCGCGCCGGGCTTTGCGGGCGAGCAGACGCTTCATCTTGCGATCGGCGATGCGCGGCTGATGCTGCCATATCTCGCCTTCGCGGGCCCCTCGACGGTGCTGCTGGCGCTTTATTCCGCGCAATCGCGCTTCGCGCTCGCTGCTTTCTCACCGCTTTTGTTCAACATCGCGCTGATCGCCGTGATGGTTGCGCTGATCCCGTCAAGGCCCGAGGCCGGCCTCGTCGCCCGCGCGCTCGCGGCAACCGTCGGCATTGCCGGCTTGCTGCAGCTCCTGATGCTGTTCTCGCGGCGGGGTGGACGCATCGCAAGCCCGTTGCGCGTGTCGCTGGCCGCCGACATGCGCGGCTTCTTCGCCCGTGCCATCCCCGGCATGGTGGCGAATGCCGCGCCGCAGCTGTTGATCGTCGGCGCCGCCATCATCGCCTCGGCCTCGCCCTCGGCCGTGTCGTGGCTCTATTTTGCCAACCGCCTGGTCGAGCTGCCGCTCGGCATTGTCGGCGTCGCGATGGGCACGGTGCTGGTCAGCGAACTCGCCCGCGCCCATCGCAGCAGCGATGCGGCCGCCATCGCGACCGCGCAGTCCCATGCGCTGCAGCTTGCGACGGGGCTCGCGCTGCCGGCAACGCTCGGATTGATCGTGCTAAGCGAGCCGATCGTGCGGCTGTTGTTCGAGCATGGTGCGTTCACCAGCGACGACACAGCTGCGACCGCGCAGGCCCTGGTCTGGCTCGCGCTGGCCTTGCCGGCCCATGTGCTGACCAAGGCGCTGTCGCCCTCCTTCTTTGCACGCGAGGACACCGCAACGCCGCTCAAGGCGAGCCTGATCGGCCTCGTGGTCGCCATTGCGGCGGCGTTCCTGCTCGATCGCGCATTCGGCGCGAGCGGCATCGCCGCCGGCCTCGCGCTCGGCGCCTGGACCATCACCGTTTGCCTGATCCGCAGCGGTATCGCGGCGTTCGGCTTTGCCCTGCTTCCGGCCACGGCCGGCCGGCTTGTCCGCATTGTGCTGGCCGCAAGCCTGATGGCAGGCCTGCTTGATCTGGCGGCGCGCCTGCCCGCACTGCACGCGCCCGCGCACGGCCTCGCGCAGGCCCTTGCGCTGGCGCTCCTGATCGCGGGCGGGGTCGCCATTTACCTTCTCTTGCTCGCTCTGTTCGGCGTCGGCAGCTGGCGGCAGGCGGTTAATGCGATAAAGGCAGGCGGCCCCCGCGACTTCGTGACCTGACTTGCGCACCTGACCGCTCTCGTGGCAAACGACGGGCCGCAAACAGCGGGAAGCTAGTTATGGCCTTCGTGGAACGGGTTTTTTCGGGCGTCCAGCCGACGGGCAATCTGCACCTCGGCAACTATCTCGGCGCCATCGTCAACTTCGTGAAGATGCAGGAGACGCATAACTGCATCTATTGCGTGGTCGACATGCATGCGCTCACCCAGAACATCGACGTCTGGGGCGGCCCGGCCGGGCTTGCCCGCAACACGCGCGAGGTGACCGCGGCGTTTCTCGCCGCCGGCATCGATCCGAAGAAGCACATCGTGTTCAATCAGAGCCAGGTTACCGGCCACGCCGAGCTGACCTGGATCTTCAACTGCGTCGCCCGCGTCGGCTGGCTCAACCGCATGACCCAGTTCAAGGAGAAGGCGGGCAAGGACCGCGAGAACGCCTCCGTCGGCCTCTATGACTATCCGGTGCTGATGGCGGCCGACATTCTGCTGTACCACGCCACCCATGTGCCGGTCGGCGAGGACCAGAAGCAGCATCTGGAGCTCGCACGCGACATTGCGCAGAAGTTCAACAATGACTTCAGCGAGTCCATCCGCGGCCATGGCGTCGCCGACGGCCAGTTCTTCCCGCTGCCGGAACCGATGATCACGGGACCGGCGACGCGGGTGATGAGCCTGCGCGACGGCACCAAGAAAATGTCGAAATCCGACGCCTCCGACTATTCGCGCATCAACCTGACCGATGATGCCGACACCATCGCGCAGAAGATCCGGAAAGCGAAAACCGACCCGGAGCCGCTGCCGACCGAGGAGAGGGGCCTGGAGACGCGGCCCGAGGCCGACAATCTCGTCGGCATCTTTGCCGCGCTGTCCGGGCGCAGCAAGCAGCAGGTGCTGACCGATTTTGGCGGCGGCCAGTTCTCCAGCTTCAAGAACGCGCTGGTGGAATTATGCGTCACCAAGCTCGCGCCGATCGCCTCGGAGATGAAGCGGCTGGTCGCTGACCCCGGCCATGTCGATGCGATCCTGATCGATGGCGCCAATCGCGCACGCGAGATCGCCGAAGCGAACATGCTCAAGACCAAGGACATCGTCGGCTTCGTACGCAAGGCCTGATTTTGCGCCGCATGCGCGTCGCGGCGTGCACGAGACCACCACATCCCCTCTCCTCACGCGAGACGGGATGTGGCAGCATGCGGTGGGCGTAACGCCGATCAGCCAGCGGTGCAGGCATGACCACCCAGCGACGCAGCTACGAGGCGGGTCACAGTCCGAAATGCCTTGTTGTCGTCGACGAGACCGCGGAGTGGGATCGCGCCGTCTATTACGCCAGCCGCTGGGCCAGCCGGCTCGGCGGCGGCGTCGTGATGCTGCATGTGATCGAGACCGATCAGCAGAACCAGCAATGGCTCGGGGTCGCCGACATCATGCGAGCCGAAGCCTATGAGAACGCCAATGCGGCGCTCGACCGTGCCGCCGGGCGAGCCAACCGCATTGCCGCCATCACGCCGGAACAGGTGATCCGCGAGGGCGAGGCGGCCGAGCAGATCCTCGAGGCGATCGAACAGGACGTCGACATTGCCATGCTGGTGCTGTCAGCCAGTCCCGCCCCCGAGGGCCCCGGTCCGCTGACGACAATGCTCGCCAAGACTGTCGGGACTTTCCCGATACCGGTGGTGATCGTCCCCGGCGATCTCAGCGATTCCGATCTCGACGCGCTGTCGTAGCCGTCAGTCATTCGGCAGACCGCCCGGAACCTGCCCTTTTGTCCCCTTGATCGTGCGTTTAGAGACGCCATCTGCTAAAACAGCGCCCACGCGCCGGCCTTGAACCGGCGACGCCGGAGAAAATCATGTTCATTCAAACTGAAGCGACCCCCAATCCCGCCACCCTGAAGTTCATTCCCGGACGCCCGGTGACCGATGGCGGCCCCGTGGAATTTACCAGCCGCGAAGCCGCCGCGCGTTCGCCTTTGGCCGCGCGCCTGTTCGAGGTGGCCGGTGTCACCAGCGTGTTCTACGGATCGGACTTCATCACCGTCACCAAGGATTCCAGCGACTGGCAGCATTTGAAGCCGGCGATCCTCGGCGCCATCATGGAGCACTACATGTCCGGCGAGCCGCTGCTCGCCGACGGCAGCGCACCGAGCGCTGACGAGACCGACGAGGCGGAGGAGTTCTTCAGTGAGGACGACGCCGAGACAGTCGAGATGATCAAGGACCTGATCGAGACCCGGGTGCGTCCGGCGGTCGCCAATGACGGCGGCGATATCACCTTCCGCGGCTTCAAGGACGGCGTTGTCTATCTCAACATGAAGGGCGCCTGCTCAGGCTGCCCGTCATCGACCGCGACCCTGCAGCACGGCATCCAGAACCTGCTGCGCCATTTCGTGCCTGATGTGGTCGAAGTGCGGCCGATGTGACTTTTGAGGCGTCGCAGCGCGACGCTTCAAAGGTCATCCCGGGGCGGTCCGCAAGACCGAACCCGGGATCTCGAGATTCCGGGCTCGGTGCTGTGCACCGCCCCGGAATGACTGGCCGAAATAAACTAAGCCGCCTTCCCCCCAATCGCAGCCGCTTCCGCGGCGGCGCGCTGCATGTTGGTCGACATCTCGCTCGTCACCGCGCTCTGCTCCTCGACCGCGGCAGCCGTCGAGTTGACATATTCGGACACATCCTGAATCGCCTTCTTGATCGAGTCGAGGGCGCCGACGACGTCCCCCGAGATGCCGTTCAGATTGCCGATCTCGAGCTCGATCTTGTCGGTCGCCTGCTTGGCCTGGTTGGCGAGGTTCTTCACCTCCGAGGCCACCACGGCAAAGCCGCGGCCCGCTTCACCCGCGCGCGCGGATTCGATGGTGGCATTGAGCGCGAGCAGGTTGATCTGGCCGGTGATGTCGCCGATCAGCTGCACGATGCTGCGCATCGATTCCGCCGCTGCCGACAGCCGCTGGGCCTGCTGATCGGCGGCCTCGACGCGGCTCACCGCCGTCGAGGCGGTGTCCTTTGACTTGGTCATTGCCGCGGAGATTTCGCGCACGGAGGCGTTGAGCTCCTCGGCGCCGGCCGCGACCTGGTCCATCATGCCGCTCACCTTCTCGCCCTGCAGGCGCGCGATCACCTGCGCCGTGGTGTCGGCGGCATATTTCACCACCTTGAACGGCTTGCCGTTGAGATCGAGGATCGGATTGTAGGTGGCCTGGATAAAGATGTCCCTGCCCCCCTTGGCGATCCGCTTGAACTCGCCCGATTGGTATTCGCCGCGATTGAGCTTGGCCCAGAACTCGCGATAGGCCGCGCCGTCGCGCTCGGACGCATCGATGAACATGCTGTGATGACGGCCCTTGATCTCGGAGAGCGAATAACCGAGCGCGCGCAGGAAATTGTCATTGGCCGTGATGATCGTGCCGTCCATGTTGAACTCGATCACCGCCTGCGACTTGCCGATGGCCGCGACCTGGCCGGCGAGATCGGCGTTGCGCAGCTTCGTCTCGGTGACGTCGGTTGCGAATTTCACGACCTTGTACGGCTTGCCGTTCGAATCGAGGATCGGGTTGTAAGAGGCGAGAATCCACACCTCCTTGCCGCCCTTGCCGATCCGCTTGTATTCGGCCGCGTCATATTCGCCGCGGTTGAGCTTGGCCCAGAACTCGCGATAGGCCGCGCTGTCGCGATAGGCGGGCTCGACGAACATGCTGTGATGCTTGCCGCTGATCTCGGCAAGCGAGTAGCCGACCGTGCGCAGGAAGTTCTCGTTCGCGGTGATGATGCTGCCGTCCATGTTGAACTCGATCATGGCCTGCGACCTGCCGGCCGCATCGACGATGGCGCCCAGCTCGTGGTTGCGCAGCCTGAGCGAGGCGTCGGCCCATTCGACCGCGAAACCGGCAGGGCGGCCGGACTTGTCCTGCAGGGGGATTGCGGCCAGATCGAAGTTGCGGCCGCCGAGCTTGATGGTCGCGCGATGCAGCTGCTTCAGGCCGGACAGCAGGCGGCGCTGGTGTTGCGGGTTCTTGTGAAAGACGTCGATGTTCTGGCCGATCAGCTTGGACACCGAGAAGCCGGGCAGGTCCTTGCGGATGTCGGCCTCGGCGGCGCCAAGGAAGTCGCTCAGAGCACGGTTGACGTAGACGATGGTCAGGCTCGGATCCGCCACCATCAGATTCGTCGTCAGCGAATCCATCGCGGCCGATTTGGCGGCGTCGGCCGCACGCATGCCGGTATTGAACATCCAGAAATCTCCTTGGTATCAAATGAATTGGATGTCCAGAGCGGCGGATGTGTCGACGCGTCGGACACGGGCCTCGTTGCCAAGCCACTCACGAGGTTCTCGCAATTTGACACTAATTTTCTATTAAACACCGTATTTTCAAGGGGTTGCGCCGACCGCAGGTTGCAGCCGGGAGCCCTCGGCCGGTCTGCGGGAACCTCCGACAGTCCAAAAAAATCGGGTTGGACAAGGTACTTAGATGGGAGCTCGGGCCTTGACCCGCTCCGCCGTTGGGCATGTTAAGAGCGGAACATGCTGATCCTCGCCATCGATACCGCGCTCGATGCCTGCGCGGCCGCGATCCTCGACACCGGCCCGGGCAGGCTGATCGCGCAGGCCTCGCAGGCCATGAAGCGCGGCCACGCCGAAGCCCTGATGCCGCTGCTCGCCGGCGTGATGAAGGAGGCCGGCCTGCCGTTTGCCGCGCTGGACCGCATCGCGGTGACCACAGGCCCCGGCAGCTTCACGGGCTTGCGCGTCGGCCTGTCCGCCGCACGTGGCATCGCGCTTGCGGCCAATAAGCCGGTGGTCGGGCTGACCACGCTGTCCGCCTATGCCGCCCCTGTTATCGGCGAGGATGAGGCGCATCCGATCCTTTCCGCCATCGATGCGCGCCATGACCAGGTCTATTTCCAGGTCGTGGGCGGCGACGGCGCGTCCCTGGTCGAGCCGCGCCTCGCACCCATCGCGGACGCGCTGGCAGCCTCACGCTTCGGCGCGCCTTTTCTGGTCGGCAATGCCGCCGCGATGCTGGCGGAGCGCTGGCCGAAGGACGCGCCCGCTCCGCTCAAGGTCGATGCGCAGGCGGCGCCCGATATCGGCTGGGTGGCTTGGCTCGGCGCAGCCGCCGATCCCGCGACCGCGCCCGCCCGTCCCTTCTATTTGCGCGCTCCCGACGCCAAGCCGAGCTTCGAGGTGCCGCCGCAAGGCCTGCCCGATCCGGCAGCTTCGCCAAGTGCTGGGTCGTGAGCAGGTTCGTGAGCTGGTTCAAGAACTGGTTCAGCGCGCCTTGGCGCGGCAGCGCGGCCTCGGTCGAGCCGGCGACGCTTGCGGATGCGCCACGGCTGGCACAATTGCACGGCGCCGCGTTTCGTGCCGGTTGGGGCGAGGGTGAATTCGAGAGCATGCTGCGTGAATCCAACACGCTGGTGCATCGCTTGCGGATCAAGCGGAAAACCGTGGGCTTTGCCGTGTCGCGGATCGGCGCGGATGAAGCCGAGATTCTCTCGATCGCTATCGACGAGCACTGTCGTGGCCGAGGGCTGTCGAGACATCTCCTGCTGACCCATCTCGGCCATCTCGCAGGCCGCGGCGTGCGAACTATATTTCTCGAGGTCGAAGAAAATAACAGGCCGGCACTTAGCCTCTATAAAAGAGCCGGGTTTACCGTGGTCGGCCGGCGCGAAAGATACTACCAACAGGCGGGCGGGGAACAGCTGAACGCGCTTCTGATGCGCCGCGACTTGTCGTAACATGCGCGCGGTGGCAAGGCTTTCCTCCTTGGCGCAAATCCATCACAGCCGGAAAGATCCATGACCGCACTGAAACCGTCATCAGCACCAAAAAACTCTGGCATCGAAGCGCGCTGTGCCGCGACCGGCATGCGCATGACCGAGCAGCGCCGCGTCATCGCGCGTGTGCTCGCGGAAGCCGAAGATCATCCCGATGTCGAGGAGCTCTATCACCGCTGTGTCGCAGTCGACGACAAGATCTCGATCTCGACGGTGTATCGCACGGTCAAGCTGTTCGAGGACGCCGGCATCATCGAGCGGCACGATTTCCGCGAGGGCCGCGCGCGCTATGAGCAGATGCGCGACAGCCACCACGATCACCTGATCAATCTGCGCGATGGCAAGGTGATCGAGTTCACCTCCGAAGAGATCGAGAAGCTGCAGGCCGAGATCGCCCGCAAGCTTGGCTACAAGCTGGTGGATCACAGGCTGGAACTGTATTGCGTCCCGCTGGAAGAGAACAAGGGCTAGCCGCCCACCGTCATTCCGGGGGCGTCGCGCAGCGATGAACCCCGACTCTCGAGATTCCGGGCTCGATGCTCCGCATCGCCCCGCAATGACCGTGCTCCAAAGGGAATGAGAGGCGTTTCGGGGCATATTCGGGCGTTTCGGCCGAAATGCAGGGCCAGCGCGGCGGGCGCATCCTAGATTTTTGCCGTCCAAACCTATATTTGAGCCCCGCGCGCTGCGTCTGGACCCCGGCACGGGCGCTGTTACCCCAATTGCAACCCGGTTTTCATGACCTCGCAGCGCAAGCTCCACATCAAATCCTACGGCTGCCAGATGAATGTCTACGATGCCCAGCGCATGGTGGACACGCTGGCCGGCGAAGGCTTTGTCGAGTCCGCAAGCGCCGAGGAGGCGGATCTTGTCATCCTCAACACCTGCCACATCCGCGAGAAGGCCTCCGAGAAGGTCTATTCGGAGCTGGGTCGGCTGCGCGCCGCCAAGACCGAGGCTGCGCGGAGTGGCCGCGAGTTGCAGATCGCCGTCGCGGGCTGCGTCGCGCAGGCCGAGGGCGACGAGATCATCCGCCGCGCGCCTGTGGTCGACATCGTCGTGGGCCCGCAGAGCTACCATCATCTGCCGCAACTGATCGCGCGTGCAAAGACTGAAGGCCGCGCGATCGAGACGGAATTTCCGGTTGAAGACAAATTCGCCGTGTTGCCGCAACCCGCGCCAGGCGCGATCCGCGCTCGCGGCATTTCGGCGTTCGTCACCGTACAGGAAGGCTGCGACAAGTTCTGCACCTTCTGCGTGGTGCCCTACACCCGCGGCGCCGAGGTATCGCGGCCGGTCGAGAAGATCATCGAGGACGTCAGGCGCCTCACCGAAAATGGCGTGCGCGAGATCACGCTGATCGGACAGAACGTCAATGCCTATCATGGCGAGGGCAAAGACGGGACAAGCTGGCCGCTCGGCAAGCTGCTGCACCGGCTTGCCGAGATCCCGGCGCTGGCCCGGCTGCGCTATTCCACCAGCCATCCCCGTGACGTCGACGACAGCCTGATCGCGGCCCATCGCGACCTGCCGCAGTTGATGCCCTTCGTGCATCTGCCCGTGCAGTCGGGTTCCGACCGGATTCTGGCGGCCATGAACCGCAAACATACCGCCCGCGATTATTGCGAAATCATCGACCGTTTTCGCCGCACCCGCCAAGATATTGCTTTTTCATCGGATTTTATTGTCGGCTTCCCCGGCGAGACGGAGGCGGATTTTTCCGCCACCCTCGCGCTTGTCACGCAAATCGGCTACGCTGCGGCCTATTCGTTCAAATATTCGCCGCGGCCCGGCACGCCGGCGGCGGACATGCAGGAGACGGTGTCGACCGAAGAGATGGACGAGCGTTTGGCGCGGCTTCAGGACCTGATCAACAGCCAGCAATCGGCCTTCAACAAGGCCGCCATCGGCACCACCATGGACGTGCTGTTCGAGGGGCCCGCCCGCAATCCCGGCCAGATCGTCGGTCGCAGCGCCTATCTGCAGCCCGTCCATGTCATGGCGTCGCCCGAGATCGTCGGGAAGGTGTTGCCGGTGCGGATCGAGAGCCTCGAGCGCTTCAGTCTGCTAGGCACGCTCGCCGCATCAGCTTCGAACGTCCAGCCCGCGCCCTCTCAAATGACCATTGGAGCCTGAAACCCTTGCCTAAAAGCGCATCGGATTCGTCTTCGCTCGCTCCCAGCCGCAAATTTGATCGCGACATGCAGGTTCCGCCCGAGACGCAAGTCGTCATCGATTTCGACGACAACCGCGCGGTGTCGGTGCTGGTCGGCCCGTATGGGCAAAATCTCGCCCAGATCGAGCGCAGGCTCGGCATCGTCGTCGACTCCAAGGGCAATCACATCACAATCGCCGGCTCGCGCGACGGCTGCGATGCGGCGCGGCGCGTGCTGGAAGCGCTCTATGCGCAGGCCTCGCAAGGGCACGACCTCGACCAGGGCGAGGTCGAAGGCGCGATCCGCGCCGTGATCGCGCAAGGCTCGCTGTTCGAATATGACGCCAAATCCGCCAAGGGCGCGTTCGAGATCATCAATTTGCGCAAGCGCCCGGTCCGCGCCCGCACCGGGGCGCAGGATTCCTACATTCGTGCGCTCAAGCGCCACGAGTTGGTGTTCGGCGTCGGCCCGGCCGGCACCGGCAAGACCTGGCTCGCGGTGGCGCATGCGGCACAGCTGTTCGAGCGCAAGGAGGTCGATCGCATTATCCTGTCGCGCCCGGCCGTCGAAGCCGGCGAACGGCTCGGCTTCCTGCCCGGCGATCTGCGCGAGAAGGTCGACCCCTATCTGCGCCCGATCTATGACGCGCTCTATGACCTGATGGATGCGCGCATCGTCGAGCGCGCGCTGCAGACCGGCGAGATCGAGATCGCGCCGCTCGCCTTCATGCGCGGCCGCACGCTGACCAATGCCGCGATCATCCTGGACGAGGCGCAGAACACCACGTCCATGCAGATGAAGATGTTCCTGACCCGGCTCGGCGAGAACAGCCGCATGATCGTCACCGGCGACCCGTCGCAGGTCGACCTGCCGAACGGGCAGACGTCCGGGCTTGCCGAGGCCGCCAAACTGCTCGATGGGGTCGAGGGCGTGGCGCAGGTGAAGTTCACAGCCGAGGACGTGATCCGCCATGAGCTGGTGGCGCGGATCGTCGCGGCCTATGAAGGCGCGCCGCAGCCGCAGACAACCGCGACCAGCAAGGCCTAGAGGAAGGATCACGCCGGGTGGCAGCGTATTCTCCGCCCGAAAGATGTTCCGTTGAGATGCCAGAAAGAGCTTACCCCATCACCGAGGTCGTCATCGCCGCCGATTGCTGGCAGAGCGAGCCGGAGGCCGAAGCCACCGTGCAGCGCGCGATTGCCGCGGCAAGCGAAGTGGCCGACGCCGATACCGGCCATGCCGAGGTCGCGGTGATGCTCACCGACGACGTGACCATCCGCACCTTCAACAAGGACTTCCGCGGCATCGACAAGCCGACCAATGTGCTGTCGTTTCCGGCGCCCGAAATGGACATACCAAACGCTGAAGAGCAGGCCTGCCGCGCGCTCGGCGACATCGCGATTGCCTATGAGACGCTGCGCCGCGAGGCCGATGAGGAGGCAAAGCCGTTCCTGCATCATCTGAGCCACCTTGCGGTGCACGGCTTCCTGCATCTCGTTGGCTACGACCACGAGACCGATGCGGACGCCGAGGAGATGGAAGCGCTCGAGGTCGCGGTTCTGGCGCAGCTCGGGATTCCCGATCCCTATGCGGACCGGGAACGGATGGATTGAGATGCCGGACTCCGAACCTATTCACGACAACCCGCGCAACACGCGCAATCTGCCCGCCGTGGTGCCGGCCAGCGAGGTCGGCCGCCCCGCGAGCGAGAACTGGTTGGTACGGGCAGTCCGCACGCTGTTCGGCTGGAAAGCAGGCTCGGTGCGCGACGATCTTCAGGTCGTGCTCGATGCATCGGCGCCCGACGATGTCGGCTTCACGGCCGTCGAGCGCACCATGCTGCGCAACATCCTGTCGCTGCACGAGCGGCGCATCGCCGACGTGATGATCCATCGCGCCGACATCATCGCCGTCAAGCGCGACATCCAGCTCGGCGAGCTGATGGACCTGTTCGAAAGCGCGGCGCATTCCCGGCTCGTGGTCTACAACGAGACGCTCGACGATCCGGAAGGTATGGTCCACATCCGCGACCTGCTCGCCTTCATGACCGTACGGGCGCGGATGCGCGACCCCGCCAAGACCCGGCGCAAGAAACCGTTCCCGGCGGGCCTTGATCTGCGGGCAGTCGATCTCGCCATGCCGCTGTCGGACGCCAACATCATCCGCAAGCTGCTCTACGTGCCGCCCTCGATGCGTGCGATCGATCTGCTGGCACAGATGCAGGCCTCGCGCATTCACCTGGCGTTGGTGGTCGACGAATATGGCGGCACGGATGGCCTTGTCACGATTGAGGACATTGTCGAGCAGATCGTCGGCGAGATCGACGACGAACATGACAGTGACGAGCCGCCAGCCATCGTGCGCCAGCCCGACAATTCCTTTGTGGCGGACGCACGCGCAAGCCTTGACGATGTCCGCTCGGTGATCGGCGAGGATTTTGTCACCGGCGAAGCCGGCGAGGAGGTGCAGACGCTCGGGGGCTATCTCGTCAGCCATGTCGGCCGGCTGCCGGTGCGCGGCGAGGTGATTTCGGGTCCCGGCAATTTCGAGATCGAGGTGCTGGACGCCGATCCACGTCGCGTGAAGCGGCTGCGCATCGCCGTGCGCAAGGAGCGCACGCCGCCACGCACCGCGCGCGAGGGCCGCAAGACACGAGAGGCGGCGCCGGATGGGGCCCCGCCCCCGAGCAACGACAATTCAAGCCCGCCCACTTCCGGTGACGGAGCCGGCTCACAGTGATCCCGTCCAAGCAACTTCGCCGCGCAGGAATGGCCATCATCCTGCCGATCATTCTTTCTTGGGGCTGGAAACGCGCGCTGATCGCGTTGATCGCGGGCGCGCTCTCCTCGCTCGCGATGGAGCCGTTCAACGCCTGGCCGGTGCTGTTTGTCACCTTTCCGGTCGCGGTGTTTTTGATCGACGGCGCCGGCGCCGGCCGCGCGCAAGGCATCCCGGCCGCTGCGCTCACCGGCTTCTGGTTCGGGCTCGGCTATTTCGTGCCGGGACTGTACTGGATCGGCAACGCCTTCCTGGTCGAAGCCGACACCTTCGGCTGGCTCATACCTTTCGCGGTGCTGGGGCTGCCGGCCTACCTTGCCCTGTTCACCGCATTCGGCTTTGCGCTGTCCCGCCTGGTCTGGACCAAGGGCGGCTCGCGCGTGATCGCGCTTGCGGCGAGCCTGACCATCTCGGAATGGCTGCGCGGCCATGTCCTGACCGGCTTTCCCTGGAACGCATTCGGCTATGCGCTGACCGAGCCGCTGGCGCTGGCGCAAACCGCCTCGCTGATCGGAATCTGGGGCCTGACCTTGCTGGCCGTGGCGGTCTTCGCCTCGCCCGCCGCGCTGATCGACGGCAGCACCCGCGACCGCAAGGCCCTCGCCCTGCCGCTTGCGGCGGTCTTGCTTCTGATCGCCATGGGCGTGTTCGGCGTCATCAGGTTGAACATGCATCCGACCCGGATGACCGCGAGCGTCAAGCTCAGGATCATGCAGCCCAACCTGCAGCAGGACGAGAAATTCAACTACTCCGCCAAGCAGGCGGTGATGCAGAAATATCTGGCGTTGTCCGACCGCGCCACGGGGCCGAACACGACAGGTGTGCGTGATGCCACCGTGCTGATCTGGCCGGAATCGGCGTTCCCGTTCTTCCTGACCCGTGAGCCGGATGCAATGGCTGAGATCGCGGATCTCTTGCCCAAGGGCACGACCCTGATCACAGGCTCGGTGCGCGCCCCCGACCTGCCGCCCGGCGTGCGGGTCACGCAGGCCTACAACTCGATCTATGTCATCGACGACGAAGGCAGCGTGCTGTCGGTCTATGACAAGCTGCATCTGGTCCCGTTCGGCGAATATCTGCCGTTCCAGGACCTGATGGAGCACCTGGGCTTCGAGCAACTCACGCGCGTCAGGGGCGGCTTCATTCCCGGCAAGGTCCGGCGCCCGCTGCAAATCCCGGGTGCGCCGCGAGCGCTACCCCTGATCTGTTACGAAGCAGCATTTCCTTCGGATGCTGCAACCGCGGACGACCGCCCGGGCTGGATGGTCAACCTGACCAATGACGGCTGGTTTGGAATTTCGACCGGGCCCTACCAGCATTTGCAGCAGGCGCGGATGCGCGCGGTCGAGCAGGGATTGCCGCTGGTCCGTGCTGCCAATACCGGGATTTCTGCCGTGATTGATCCCGTCGGACGCATCGTGGCGCACCTTCCGCTGGGCATCGAGGGCGTGCTGGACTCGCCGCTGCCTGCCGCGATCGCGCCGACGGTCTATGCGCGCCTTGGCAACATCCCGGCCGCCATTTGCGTAGCGGCCGCCTTGCTGTTTGTCATTCGGCGCCGCCTATTGCGGCGCTAGGACCACAAATCGGTGGCGCAAGTGTGGAGCGGCGCTCTAGAAGCGCTTGCAGCAGGGGTGACGCGCGGCGGCGATCAGACGTTGCTGTTTTCCTGGCTCGCCACTCACCGGGGAAGGCGCACGAGATGCCCAGTGCTCGCGCGGAGCGGTGCCGATTAGGGATGCGCGCATCAGTATGGTCGGCGCCCAGGGTCCTTCTCGCGCCCCACCTCCATTCGTCACCGGGCACCATGTATTGCGGCGATTGCAGTCCGATCCAATGGCACAACCGTGGAGCGGTACTCTAGAACATCAGTGCAAATTCCTAAAAAGGCGCTAAGTTCCACCCCGATCGGCTCTGATTGTAGCCTTGACTCCCAAGTAGAAATTTTTTTCGGACCAGCGCGGTTCCGCCTGTTGACAATATACCACACCACTTCGCATTTTGAGCTACCGGTAACCCCCCACCAGTCACCTCATTGTCACATTATCTGATCACCGCCGGTTCCCCGAGCAGGTTTGTGCAGAGAGGCCTGGCCAGCGATTTACCCGGCTCGTTGATGCCTTATGCAGAAGGAATCTCGGAAATGTCCACCAAAGCACCGAACCCTGTTGACAAATATGTCGGCAGCCGGGTGCGGATGCGCCGTATCATGCTGGGGATGAGCCAGGAAAAGCTTGGCGACGCCTTGGGGCTTACGTTCCAGCAGATACAAAAATACGAGAAGGGTACCAACCGGGTGGGCGCAAGCCGCATCCAGCAGATCGCCGAGGTGCTGCAGGTGCCGGTCTCGTTCCTGTTCGAGGGCGGGCCGACCAGTTCGCCCGGCAAGGACAATTTTAGCGAAGGCACCTCGCCGGCCTATGTATCAGATTTCCTCGCAACCTCTGAAGGCCTGGCGCTGACCCGCGCCTTCACACGGATTGCCGATTCCAAGCTCAGGCGCAGCATTGTCGATCTGGTCGAGCAGATCGCCGCGCGCGAGGCAACGGAGGGGGGCTGATCCCGCCCATTTGGATTTGAGCAGGCGCGAAATCTAGCCTATGTCGGGAGGAAGTCCGTCCCGAAGGTCACGCGATGCTCAAGACGTCCAATCCATTCGATGCCGGCGCCATTCTCGACGGCATCCGCCGCTGGGTCGAGATCGAGACGCCGACGGAAGCACCCGAAGCGGTCAACCGCCTCGTGGCACTGGTCGCCGACGGCTATCGCGACCTCGCGGCCCATATCGAGCGCATCCCAGGCCGGGACGGACGCGGCGATCATCTGATCGCGCGCTCCGCCTGGGGCCAGGAGGCGCCCGGCATCCTGGTGCTGAGCCATCTCGACACCGTGCATCCGCTCGGCTTCATCACGCGGCTGCCGTTCAGAATAGAGGCTGACAGCGCCTTCGGACCCGGCATCTACGACATGAAGGGCGGCGCCTATCTCGCCTATCACGCCTTCCGGCAGCTTTGCGCTAATGGCGAGCGCACGCCGCTCGGTATCACGCAGCTCTACGTCTCGGATGAGGAGATCGGCAGCCCGACCTCGCGCAAGCTGATCGAGCAAGAGGGCGAGAAGGCAAAATATGTGCTGGTGACGGAACCGGCCCGCGACGGCGGCAAGGTCGTCACCGGGCGCAAGGGCGTCGGCCGCTTCGAGGTCTTCATCAAGGGCGTGCCCGCGCATGCCGGCAGCCGGCCCGAGGACGGCCGCAGCGCCATCCGCGAGCTCGCCAATGTCATCGAGACACTGGAAGGTTTCAACGATCCCACGCGCGGCATCACGGTCAATGTCGGCGTGGTCAGAGGCGGGACGCGACCAAATGTGATCGCGGAAGAAGCCTATGCGGAGGTCGATCTGCGTGCGCCAACCGTGGCCGCGGCCGACGAGCTGGTCGAGAAGATCCTCTCCATCAAGTCGCGGAGCGAGGGCGTCAGCGTCACCGTGACAGGTGAGTTGAACCGGCCGCCCTACGAAAAGGGCAACGCGGGCGCGGCGCTGTTCGAGCACGCCAGGACGCTCGCAGCCGAGCTCGGCTTCGAGCTCAACGACATGTTCACTGGCGGCGGTTCGGACGGCAATTTCACCGCCGCACATACCGCGACCCTCGATGGCCTCGGTGTCGACGGCAAGGGCGCGCACACCCATTACGAACAGCTTTACATCTCCTCGATCGAGCCGCGTGCGCGGCTCTTGTATCGGCTGTTCCAGACCCTGCGATGAGCGCCGCAAGCCCCTACGACGAGCAGCGCGAGTCCTCGAGCCACGCGGGCGCGCGGCAGGCCGGCTCGTTTTTCGGCCGCCGCAAGGGCCATAGGCTGCGTGCGCACCAGGCTGACCTGATCGACAATCTGCTGCCGCACCTCGCGCTGGAAATCGCAGGTCCAGCGCCGGCGGATGCCGCAGCCCTGTTCGATCCGCCGGCGCAAGCGCTGCGGCTCGAGATCGGTTTTGGCGGTGGTGAGCACCTGGTCGCCGAGGCGAAAGCGTTTCCAGACATCGGCTTCATCGGCTGTGAGCCATATGTCAACGGCATGGCCAAGATCCTGGCGCAGATCGAGGCCCACAACATCAAGAATATTCGCCTGCTGGCGGGCGATGCGGCCGAGCTGTTGGCCTGGCTGCCGCCGCAGTCACTCACGCGGATCGATCTGATCCATCCCGATCCCTGGCCCAAGCGGCGGCACTGGAAGCGACGCTTTGTCCAGGATGCGACGATCGCGGCCATGGCGCGCGTCCTGACAGGCGGCGGCGAGTTTCGCTTTGTCAGCGACATCGACGATTACGCCGATTGGACGCTGTGGCATCTGTTGCGATCGCGCGATTTCGAATGGCTCGCAGAGCGCGCCGACGATTGGCGCCTGCCCTGGCCTGGCTTCACCAAGACACGCTACGGCCAGAAGGCCGAACGCGAGGGCCGCAAGGCGACTTACTTGCGGTTTCGGCGGGCGTGAGGTGGCCGGACGTCGTTCCGGGGCGCCCCGAAGAGGCGAACCCGGAACCTCGAGATTCTCAGGTGCGCAATTGCGCACCATAGTTCGATGCTTGCGCATCGCCCCGGAATGACGGTGCACGCTTGTTTCACCCCGACTGCCGCGTCCTCCAGAAACTCACCACGCGTTCGGCGGTCGAGGGCATCAGGCGGGCATAGTTGATGCGGATGTTTTCGATATCGGCCGGCGCCGGCACCCGATGCGCTCCCAGGCGAAGCAGGACCAGCGCGCGGACCGTCGCCCATTCAAGCCCGATGAACTTGCCGAGGATCAGCACGGGATCATGGCGGTCGCCCGAGATCAGCCGGTCGAGTGTAGCGATGCCGACCCCCGACATCGCGGCAAGGGCCGCGACGGATTCCTCATAGGCAAAGCGCTTGGCAAAGCCGAGCAGCGCGGCCTCGTTGAGATTGCCGCCCCGGTGGAGCGCCAAAATGGTCCGCTGCGCCGGGACGAAGTCACGCTTGCTTTGGACGATCTCGGGGAACTCGCCGATCGCGTTCATGACGCGGTTGATCGCGGCCTGCCGCTCCGGCTTGACCAGGTCGAACAGGCGGCGGCGGACCACGTCCAATGATCCCGTCAGCAGCTGCTTCAGATGCGCATCGGAGAGATCGCGGCGTTGGCCGACGGTGAGCGTCAGCAGGCCATCCTGTGCCGCGCGCTTGATCAACGCGTGATAGCCCGTCGCAGAAAAGGCTGCGCCTGCATTGCCTGCCGTACGGCGCACCACCTCGCGGTCGCCGCGCCGGACCATGATGTCGGTCAGGCCGGTCGAGAGCGTGCCGCGCTCGGCCATTGCCAGCAGATGGGCCTGCCCCTTGAGGCGCGCGACGTCGAGCAGCACGTCGTCATCGAGCACGACCGAGCGGCGCAGCACGGGTGCCGCCACCAGGATCTCGTTCTCGCGCGCAAATTGGCCAACCAGCGCGCGCGGCGCATTGGCAATCAGCGAGAAGCGCTCGGCGAGCTCGGCGCGCGCCACCGTTTCGACGTAGGGGACCAGCCCGATCAGGATGTCGTCGAACAGCGCGACATGGCTTGCGCGCAGCCTGGTGGCATCCTCGAAGAACAATTCGGAGATCCGCCGCGCGGCCTCGGCGCGGCGCGCCGGATCGCTGTGGCGGACGATGTCGTCAAGCCCGGGGATCAGCGACGCGGCCGCTGTCATCAGATCGTCCCATCAGCAACCGCCCCCACGCGAAGACCTGTCCGCAAACAGGCGGATAGTGGGCGCTCGCGTCAATTTATGCGGGCTTGATGAAGGAAGGGTTAGGCCCATTATCGGGCATGCGCGAGGCCTCAAAATCCGCCTGGCGAGGCCGGCGGCCCCTTGTAGGGGGACGGAAAAGTCGCTATATCGCGGGCAACTTAAAGTTCTCATACGAAACGCGTAGTGAGAGTGGGCCCCTCCGGACCCGCTCTTTTTTATTACCTGAAGCCGAGTCAGCGGATAACCGCAGGCCGGCTCGGGTTAATGCCATCGGGACCGGACCTGGAAGGAAGCTTCGGTCCGCCATTCGAAAGATTAACAGACCTGACCCACGCCTTGATACGCGACATGACCGATTTGACCGCGCCTCGTACGGATGCTGACCTGCTGGCCGAACCGCGCCTCGTGGTCGAGCCGGGCGTGGCGGCGCGGGTCGCGGCGATCGCGGGCCCGGTCCTGCAGGGCATGGGCTACCGCCTGGTGCGCATCCGAATTACCGGCGAAGCCGGCTGCACGGTCCAGATCATGGCGGAACGCCCTGACGGCACGATGCAGATCGAGGATTGCGAGGCGGTCTCGAAGGCGCTATCGCCGGTGCTTGACGTCGCCGACCCCATCGATCGCGCCTACCGGCTGGAGATTTCCTCGCCCGGCATCGACCGTCCCTTGGTGCGCCGCTCGGATTTCGAGCGGTCCCGCGGCCATCTTGCCAGGATCGAAATGGCCGTCGCCCATGACGGGCGCAAGCGGTTCCGCGGCACGCTCGAAGGCGTGGATGGCGATCGTGTGAGGCTGCATCGGGACGATGCGCGGGAAGGCGAAGATGCCGATGTGCTGCTGACGATGGAGGACATCGCCGAGGCCAAGCTCGTCTTGACCGACGAATTGGTCGCGCAATCCATGCGCCGCGGCAAGGCGGCCGAGCGTGAGTTGAAGCGCGATCTCGGGCTCGAACCTCCGGCCCCCGCCCATGCCACAAGACAGACCAAGACGACTGCGCCCAAACCCAAGACCAAGAACAAGCCGGCGCCGACAAACACCAAGAAACACCGCCTCGCCTCGATGAGGGCGCGCAGAGGCGAAACCGATGCCGATAGAGGAGACTAAGCCATGGCAGTCAGTGCCAACCGACTAGAACTGCTGCAGATCGCAGACGCGGTGGCGCGCGAGAAGTCGATCGATCGCGGCATTGTGATCTCCGCGATGGAGGACGCCATCGCCAAGGCCGCCCGCGCCCGTTACGGCAGCGAGACCGACGTCCATGCCGAGATCGATCCGAAAAAGGGCGAGCTGCGCCTGTCGCGCCACATGCTCGTGGTCGAGACCGTGGAGAACGCCTCCAACCAGATTTCGCTGGAGGATGCGCGGCGCGCCAATCCCGGCGCGCAGATTGGCGACACCATCGCCGACACCCTGCCCCCGCTGGAATATGGCCGCATCGCCGCCCAGTCCGCCAAACAGGTGATCGTGCAGAAGGTGCGCGAAGCCGAGCGCGACCGGCAGTACCAGGAGTTCAAGGACCGCATCGGCGACATCGTCAACGGCATCGTCAAGCGCGTCGAATATGGCAGCGTCATCGTTGACCTCGGCCGCGGCGAAGCCATTATCCGCCGCGACGAGATGCTGCCGCGCGAGGTGTTCCGCAACGGCGACCGCGTCCGCGCCTATATTTTCGACGTGCGGCGCGAGACGCGCGGCCCGCAGATCTTCCTGTCCCGCACCCATCCGCAGTTCATGGCCAAGCTGTTCGCGCAGGAAGTCCCGGAAATCTACGACGGCATTGTCGAGATCAAGGCAGTGGCCCGCGATCCGGGCTCGCGCGCCAAGATCGGCGTGATTTCCCGTGATTCCTCGGTCGACCCGGTCGGCGCCTGCGTCGGCATGCGCGGCTCGCGCGTGCAGGCCGTGGTCAACGAGCTGCAGGGCGAGAAGATCGATATCATTCCCTGGTCGCCCGACATCGCGACCTTCGTGGTCAACGCGCTGGCGCCGGCGGAAGTCGCCAAGGTCGTCATTGACGAGGACCGCGAGCGCATCGAGGTCGTTGTGCCCGATACCAACAACCAGCTGTCGCTGGCGATCGGGCGCCGCGGCCAGAACGTCCGCCTTGCCTCGCAGCTCACCGGCTGGGACATCGACATCCTGACCGAGCAGGAGGAATCGGAGCGCCGCCAGGCCGATTTCGAGAACTCCACCCGCGTGTTCATGGAATCGCTCAATGTCGACGAGGTCGTCGGCCAGCTGCTGGCCTCCGAAGGCTTCACCTCGGTCGAGGAACTGGCACTTGTGGACGTCAAGGAACTCGCCGGCATCGAAGGCTTTGACGAGGAGACTGCGACCGAGCTGCAGAACCGCGCCAAGGAATATCTGGAGCAGCAGGAGGCCGAGCTCGAGGCCAAGCGCAAGGAACTCGGCGTCGAGGATGCGCTGAAGACCGTGCCCGGTGTGACGTCCAAGATGCTGGTGAAGCTCGGCGAGAACGACATCAAGACGATCGACGATCTCGCCGGCTGCGCCACCGACGACCTGGTCGGCTGGACCGAGCGCAAGGAAGGCAGCGAGCCTGTCAAGCATACCGGCGCGCTCGACGGCATCGAGATTTCCCGTGACGATGCCGAGCACCTGATCATGCAGGCCCGCGTCAAGGCGGGCTGGATCTCCGAGGCCGACCTCGCCAAGCCAGCCGAGCCGGCCGAGGCCGATACGCCTGCGGCATAGGCCAAGGAGATGCCCGCCGCATGCTCGCCCAAGCTGACTCCGACCTCGACCTTGGACCGCGGACCACCAAGTCCGCGACCGAGCGGATGTGTGCGGTCAGCCGCGAGGTGCGGCCGATCGACCAGCTGATCCGCTTTGTGGTTGCGCCCACCGGCGAGGTGGTCGCCGATCTGAAGCGGAAGCTGCCCGGACGTGGACTTTGGGTCACCGCCTCGCGGCAGGCGGTTGCGGAAGCGGTCCGCCGTCACCATTTTTCCCGAGGGTTCAAGCGCGACGTCAGGGTCTCGCCGGACCTTGCCACAGAAACCGAAGCTCTTCTCGTCCGCGGCGTGATCGACGCGTTAGCCGTGGCCGCCAAGGCCGGCCAGGTGGTGGCTGGGTTCAGCAAGGTCGAGGCGGTCCTGAAAGAGCGTGGCTCCCGGAACACGGTTGCGGCGCTCATTCATGCCGCCGACGGAGCTTCCGACGGAATCCGCAAGCTGGACGCCCTGCTGGGCCAACGCAGCGGGCAAGATCCGGCCCAGGAAACCTTGAGTTTGGGGGAATCAGCGCGGATTCCCGTCATTACTATCTTAACTTCGCTAGAATTGGATTTGGCACTCACCCGGTCAAATGTGATACATGCAGCGCTGCTCGCGGGCCCGGCGAGCAAGACTTTCCTGTCGCGCAGCCAGACCTTGGTCCGATACCGGATGGCCGACGCCGACAAGACTGCCGGAACCGGTGCCAGGAATTCGAAACCGCATTCAACGTCGCTCTCGCGAGACGGCGACGACTTGCAATAATGGATGATGCGCTAGCCGCGCATTAGAGGAACGGATTGGGACGACTGAATGGCTGATAACAACACGCCTGGCGACAAGAAATTGAGTGTGCCCAGCAAGACCTTGACGCTGAAGCCGCGGGTCGAGACCGGTACCGTGCGCCAGAGCTTCCCCCATGGCCGCAGCAAGCAGGTCGTGGTCGAGAAGCGCGGCAAGCGCAGGGTCGGCGGCGAGGATGCCCCGCACGCGCCCGAGCCCGTTGCGCCCAAGGCCGCCCCCCCGGCCGCGAGGCCGCAGCAGGGGCGCCCGGGTGGCGGCGCGCAGCCGTCCCAGCCGCGCAACAGCTCCGGCGTGGTGCTGCGCACCTTGACCGAGGACGAGCATGCGGCGCGCGCCAGCGCGCTGGCCGATGCCAAGCTCCGCGAAGTCGAGGAACGCCGCCAGGCTGAGGAAGAGGCGAGGCGCCGCGCCATACGTGAAGCCGCCGAGAAGGCCGAGCGCGAGGCCGCCGAGGCCCGTCGCAAGGCCGAGGAAGAGCGGCACCGCCATGAAGAGGAGGCCAGGCGCAAGGCCGAGACCGAGGCCAAGAAGCGCTTCGGCGAGGGTGAAGCCGCGCGCGCCGCGTCGGCACCGGCCGCCGCAGCCCCTGCGTCGGCTGCCCCCGCGGCTGCGGCTCCGCAGCCTGCTGCGGCCCGCGCGCCCGGAGCCCCTGCCCGCACGCCTGGGGCCCCTGCTCGCGCGCCCGCTGCGGCATCCGCTGCCGGACGGGCGGCAGCGCCGGCCACGGCTCGTGCCCCTGTGCCGGCTCGCGCCCCCGGCGTCGCCGTCGAGGCGGAGGAGGACGAAGGTCCGCGCCAGATCCGTCGCGGCCCCGGCGGCGCCGCCCGCCCCGCCGCTCCGCCCAAAACCACGCACAAGCCCGGACCGCAGAAGCAACGCGGCCGTCTCACCGTCGTCACCGCGCTCAATGCCGATGACGTGCGTGAACGCTCGATTGCCTCGTTCCGCCGCCGCACCCAACGCCTAAAGGGTCATGCGGCCAACGAAGCGAAGGAGAAGCTGGTCCGCGAGGTGACGATCCCGGAAGCGATCACCATCCAGGAACTCGCCAACCGCATGTCGGAACGCGCGGTCGACGTCATCCGCATGCTGATGAAGCAGGGCGCGATGTACAAGATCACCGACGTGATCGATGCCGACACCGCGCAGCTGATCGCCGAGGAACTCGGCCATACCGTCAAGCGCGTGGCCGCCTCGGACGTCGAGGAAGGCCTGTTCGACGTGGTCGACGATTCCACCGACACCGAACCGCGCTCGCCCGTGGTGACCGTGATGGGCCATGTCGACCATGGCAAGACCTCGCTGCTCGACGCGCTGCGCCACGCCAACGTGGTCTCGGGCGAAGCCGGCGGGATCACCCAGCACATCGGCGCCTACCAGGTGAGCTCCCCGGAAACCGGCAAGAAGATCACCTTCATCGACACTCCCGGCCACGCCGCGTTCACCGCGATGCGCGCGCGCGGCGCCAAGGTCACCGATATCGTCGTGCTGGTGGTCGCCGCCGATGACGGCGTCATGCCGCAGACGGTGGAGGCCATCAATCATGCCAAGGCGGCGCGGGTTCCGATCATCGTTGCCATCAATAAGATCGACAAGCCGGACGCCCGGCCTGAGCGCGTCCGCACCGAGCTGCTGCAGCACGAGGTCCAGGTGGAATCGCTCGGCGGCGACGTCGTCGATGTCGAGGTCTCCGCCAAGAACAAGACCAATCTCGACCGCCTGCTCGAGATGATCGCGCTGCAGGCCGAAATCCTCGATCTCAAGACGAACTCGGAGCGTCCGGCGGAAGGCACCGTGATCGAGGCCAAGCTCGATCGCGGCCGGGGTCCGGTCGCGACCGTGCTGGTCCAGCGCGGCACGCTGCGTGTCGGCGACATCATCGTCGCCGGCGCCGAGATGGGCCGCGTCCGCGCGCTGATCTCCGACCAGGGCGAAACCGTGCAGGAGGCTGGCCCCTCGGTGCCGGTCGAAGTGCTCGGCTTCAACGGCCCGCCGGAAGCAGGCGACCGCCTGGCGGTTGTCGAGAACGAAGCGCGCGCGCGCCAGATCACGAGCTACCGCGAGCACCAGAAGCGCGAGAACGCCGCAGCCTCGATCTCCGGCATGCGCGGCTCGCTCGAGCAGATGATGTCGCAGCTCAAGACCTCGGGCCGCAAGGAGTTCCCGCTGATCGTCAAGGCCGACGTGCAGGGCTCGCTCGAAGCCATTCTCGGCTCGCTCGAGAAGCTCGGCACCGACGAAGTCGCCGCACGCATCCTGCATGCGGGTGTCGGCGGCATCTCCGAATCCGACGTCACCTTGGCGGAAGGCTTCAACGCCGCGATCATCGGCTTCAACGTCCGCGCCAACAAGGAGGCGGCGGCCGCCGCCAAGCGCAACGGCATCGAGATCCGCTACTACAACATCATCTACGACCTCGTGGATGACGTGAAGAAGGCCATGAGCGGACTGCTTGCGCCGACATTGCGCGAGACCATGCTTGGCAATGCGCAGATCCTGGAGATCTTCAACATTTCCAAGGTCGGCAAGGTCGCGGGCTGCCGGGTCACCGACGGCACCGTGGAGCGCGGCGCGCATGTCCGGTTGATCCGCGACAACGTCGTCGTGCACGAAGGCAAGCTGTCGACACTGAAGCGCTTCAAGGACGAAGTGAAGGAAGTGCAGGCCGGCCAGGAATGCGGCATGGCATTCGAGAGCTACCACGACATGCGCGTCGGGGACGTGATCGAATGCTATCGCGTGGAGACCATCCAGCGCTCGCTGTAAGTCCAAATCTTACGAAGCGCTTTGGTTTTCGTATCGTCATTTGCCTGGGTGAATGTGCAACGCGCGTCGTTGCGCTAGATCGTCGGGCAATCCATCCGCGCAGGCGGATTCTTGAAACAATTGGATCGATGCCCGGGCGCGGCCCGGGCATGACAAGGTGATTTACCAAAAATGTCTCGCGCTCACCCCAAAAAAGGCTCAACGCCCGGCGGCTCGCAACGCCAGCTGCGCGTGGGCGAAGCGGTGCGCCACGCTGTTGCCGATATTCTTCTGCACGGTGGCGCGCATGACCCCGAGCTTGAGGGTCACATCATTACGATTCCCGAGGTTCGGATGTCTCCGGACCTCAAGCTTGCAACAATCTACGTGATGCCACTCGGCGGACGCGACACGGACATCGTGCTCGCGGCGCTCGATCGCAATAAGAAATTCCTGCGCGGCGAGATTGCTCGGCGCGTTAACCTAAAATTTGCGCCCGATGTCCGCTTTCGCGTCGACGAACGATTCGACGAAGCGGAACGTATCGAGAAATTACTGCGAACGCCTGCGGTGCAACGAGACCTCGCACCCGATTCGGACGAAGATCAATGACCATAACCCCGGCCAAAAACCTGGCAGAGGGCCCGGCAGAGAGCGCGCGCGCGCAGACGTCGACTGATTCGCGCAGCGACGAAAAAAATATTTTCGTCGATGCACGCCGCAACGAGCCGCGCGGCAACAACGATCCGCGCGCCAAGCAGCAGAAGAACAATCAGCCGCGCCGCGACAAGCGTGACATTCATGGCTGGGTCGTGCTCGACAAGCCGATCGGCATGACCTCGACGCAGGCGGTCGCCGTCGTGAAGCGGCTGTTCTCGGCCAAGCGCGCCGGGCACGCCGGCACGCTCGACCCGCTCGCCTCCGGCGGCCTGCCCATTGCGCTTGGTGAAGCCACCAAGACCGTTCCGTTCGTGATGGACGGCCGCAAACGCTACCGCTTCACCGTGCGCTGGGGCGAGGAGCGCGACACCGACGACACCGAAGGCAAGGTGGTCAAGACCAGCGATGCGCGGCCAAGCGTCGAAGCTATTCGTGCGCTGCTGCCGCAGTTCACCGGCCTGATCGAGCAGACCCCGCCGCGCTATTCCGCGATCAAGGTCCAGGGCGAGCGCGCCTATGACCTCGCACGCGACGGCGAGGTCGTGGAACTGGCGCCGCGCCCGGTCGAGATTCACCAATTAACCTTGGTTGACCAGATCGATAACGACCATTCTCTGTTCGAGGCCGAGTGCGGCAAGGGGACCTATGTGCGGGCCTTGGCCCGCGATATCGGCCGGATTCTGGGCTGTTTCGGGCATATTTCGGCCTTGCGCCGGACCCTGGTCGGTCCTTTCGGCGAAAACGACATGATTCCGCTGGAACAGTTGGAGGCTTTATGCAATAGAGCCGCGTCGGGCGAGGGAAGCCTCGCCGACGCGCTTTTGCCCGTTGAGACCGCGCTGGACGACATCCCGGCACTGGCCGTCACACGGGCTGATGCGGCAAGGCTTCACCGAGGCCAAGCCGTTTTGTTGCGCGGACGGGATGCGCCCAATAGTAGCGGCACAGTCTATGTCACGGTGGCAGGCCGGCTTCTCGCGCTTGCCGAAATTGGCAATGGCGAACTCATCCCCAAGCGTGTGTTCAACCTGACCGGACTGACAGCCAGCTCCGGTCGCAACGAGAAAGTCTGACGATGTCGATTACCGCCGAACGCAAAGCGGAAGTCATCAAGGCAAGTGCCAACAAGGCCGGCGACACGGGTTCGCCGGAGGTCCAGGTCGCGATCCTGTCGGAGCGCATCAACAACCTGACCGAACATTTCAAGACCCACGTGAAGGACAATCATTCACGCCGGGGCCTGTTGAAGCTCGTGTCGACCCGCCGCTCGCTCCTCGACTATCTGCGCAAGACCGACGAGGGGCGTTACAAGGCGCTGCTCGAGAAGCACAACATTCGTCGTTGAGCTTTTGTTGAAGTCTGCGCGCGCAAGTTTGCGCGCGTTTTTGCATGATGATTCGGGACGTCGGCTAGGGCTCCCAAAGCGTTCATCGTGCGAGAGGGCATGATCGGAATGCCGCGATGAAGCGGGTTCCGGCACGCTTAAACAAGGCGCCCAGCAGCAATCCGGCCGCTGGACGTAACGGGCAAGGTGCCCGTGTCGACGACAAGGATGGTCGCCATCCGAAATATGACAACCATGGCAGGATCGCCGGACGCTGATTTGATACGATCAGCGTCCCGCAATCTTGCGCATGGTTTTTGTGTTTTGGAGCGGCCGTTCTTTCGTGAACCATGAAAGAAGACCGATAATGTTCAATATCCATTCTGTAGAGATCGACTGGGGCGGGCGTCCGCTCAGGCTTGAAACCGGAAAGATCGCGCGCCAGGCCGATGGTGCCGTGAAGGCGAGCTATGGCGAGACTGTCGTGCTCGCCACCGTCGTCGCCGCCAAGACGCCGCGCGAGGGTGTCGATTTCCTCCCCCTCACCGTCGACTACCAGGAAAAGGCCTATGCCGCGGGCCGTATCCCCGGCGGCTATTTCAAGCGCGAGGGCCGTCCGACCGAGAAGGAGACCCTGGTCTCCCGTCTGATCGACCGTCCCGTCCGTCCGCTGTTCGTCGATGGCTGGCGCAATGAGACGCAGGTGATCGTCACCACGCTGTCCCATGACATGGAGAACGATCCCGATATCGTGGCGATGGTCGCGGCCTCCGCCGCGCTGACGCTGTCGGGCGTGCCGTTCAAGGGTCCGATCGGCGCGGCCCGCGTCGGCTTCGTCAATGACGAGTATGTGCTCAACCCGACGCTGGACGAGATGACCGAGACCCAGCTCGATCTCGTCGTCGCTGGCACCGCGGATGCCGTGCTGATGGTGGAATCGGAAGCCAAGGAGCTCAACGAGGAGATCATGCTGGGCGCGGTGATGTTCGGTCATCGCCACTTCCAGCCGGTGATCAACGCCATCATCGATCTCGCCGAGAAGGCGGCCAAGGAGCCGCTGGAAGTGACGCCGATCGACGACAGCGCGATCGAGAAGGAGATGCTCGGCCTGATCGAGCAGGATCTGCGCAAGGCCTATGCGATCCCGGTGAAGCAGGAGCGCTACGCCGCCGTCGGCGCCGCCAAGGAAAAGGTGATGGCGCACTTCTTCCCGGAAGGGCAGGAGCCGCGGTTTGAAAAGCTGCGCGTGGCCGATGTCTTCAAGTCGCTCGAAGCCAAGATCGTGCGCTGGAACATCCTCGACACTGGCCGCCGCATCGACGGCCGCGACGTCAAGACCGTGCGCAACATCACCTGCGAGGTCGGCGTGCTGCCGCGCGCCCACGGCTCGGCGCTGTTCACCCGCGGCGAGACCCAGGCGCTGGTCGTCACCACGCTCGGCACCGGCGAGGACGAGCAGTATGTCGACGCGCTGTCGGGGACGTACAAGGAAACGTTCCTGCTGCACTACAACTTCCCGCCCTACTCGGTCGGCGAGACCGGCCGCCTCGGCGGCACCAAGCGGCGCGAGATCGGCCACGGCAAGCTCGCCTGGCGCGCCATCCACCCCGTGCTGCCGCCGCATCACGAGTTCCCCTACACCACGCGCGTGGTCTCGGAGATCACCGAGTCCAACGGCTCGTCGTCGATGGCTTCGGTCTGCGGCGCGTCACTCGCGCTGATGGACGCCGGCGTGCCGCTGAAGCGGCCGACCGCAGGCATCGCCATGGGCCTGATCCTCGAGGACAGCCGTTATGCGGTGCTCTCCGACATCCTCGGCGATGAGGACCATCTCGGCGACATGGACTTCAAGGTCGCCGGTACCGAAGGTGGCATCACCTCGCTGCAGATGGACATCAAGATCGAGGGCATCACCGAGGAGATCATGAAGGTGGCGCTCGGCCAGGCCCGCGAGGGCCGGCTGCACATCCTCGGCGAAATGTCCAAGGCGCTGACCGCCGCGCGCGCCGAGCTCGGCGAATACGCGCCGCGCATCGAGACCTTCAAGATCCCGACCGACAAGATCCGCGAAGTGATCGGCACCGGCGGCAAGGTGATCCGCGAGATCGTGG
>Ga0070741_10003480_pt1 | contig 39051 bp, 25 predicted proteins | sample Coa_R1_4_FD_66440 | JGI IMG/M metagenome (GOLD analysis project Ga0070741, IMG submission 66440) | Surface soil microbial communities from Centralia Pennsylvania, which are recovering from an underground coalmine fire - Coalmine... | ecosystem: Environmental > Terrestrial > Soil > Unclassified ...
TCGGGGCCACCGGCATCGGCCTGGCCATCTGCAAGCGCATCGTCGAAGTCCACGGCGGCTCCATTCGCCTGGAGTCCGAACCCGGCCAGGGCACCAGCGTCATCGTCACCCTGCCGGCCACCCAGCCGCGCCGCCGCACCGGCGGCCGCGTTTGAGAATGGCGGTTCACAGCCAGGACAGCCGGCCCCATCGCCGGCGCTACCTGATTTATCGCGACCATGGTCCGGATTGCTTCCTGAGCGAGCAGCCGTGCCAAACCTCATAACGAAACTCATCGACTACTCACCTCGTGAACGTGTCCTAGCAGCCACCTCGCGGCGTTGATGTGCACGATGGTCGCATTGATCCAGATCACAGACATGGGATCGCCATGGCGCCCATACTCGCCCTAGGGGCGAACCATGTTCTCCCCCGGACGATCAGCGATCGGGCTCGGGGAGGAGGTTGGGACTGGAGGAACGAACGTGAACATGCCTGCTGCTGCGCCGGAATATTTTCTGGCCGCGATTGTGGAGTCCTCCGACAACGCCATCGTCGGCGTCGCGCTCGACGGCACCATCCTCAGCTGGAACCGGGGAGCCGAGCGCCTCTACGGCTATACAGCCGCGGAGATGGTCGGGTTATCCATTCAGAAACTGGTGCCTCCCGGGATCACGTTTGACGCCAATTTGATCGTCAAGGCGATCAGGGACGGAGAGTCCCTGGTTCAGGTCGATACCACTCGGTTGCGCAAGGACGGATCTCTGGTTGAAGTCTCGCTCAACGTGTCGCCCATCCGAAATGACGCCGGTGATGTTATTGGCGCTGCATCCATTACCAATGATCTGACCCAGCGCAACCGGCTGCGACAGTCCCTGGCTCTCCAGGATCAGCGATTCCGTGCCCTCATTGAAGAAGCGTCCGATGTCGTGCTGGTCATGGATGCCAGCGGCGCTCTGACCTATGTCAGCACTGCGATCAAAGCCACCGCTGGCTACGACCCGGTCGAAATGACCGGCAGGATTTTCACTATCTACGTGCATCCGGACGACGTAGAGATGGCCATGCAGTCACTGCGGCAGATACTCAGTGATCCAACCCGGGTTGAAAGGTTGCGCCTTCGCTACCGGCACAAGGATGGCACCTGGCGTTTCGGCGAGACGGCGAGCCGCAACCTGCTCGACAATCCTGGCGTCGAAGGCATCGTCATCAATCTGCGCGATGTCACCGATAGGATGCTGGCCGAACAGGCCAGGCAGAAGAGTGACGCGCGCCTGGCGACACTGGCGGAGCACACCTCGGATGTCGTGGCGCTGCTCGGGCGGGACGGCAGATTTGAATATGTCAGCCCGTCGGTGCGCTGGGTCGCGGGCTTCGAACCCAATGACCTCATCGGCAACCCGCTCACGGATTTCGTCCATCCGGAAGATCGCGCCGGCGTGGTCGAGGACATGGCCGCGCTCGCCGCTCGCCCCGCCGAATTGCGCCGGGCGGTGCGGCGCTATCGGCATCAGAACGGATCGTGGCGCATCGTTGAGGGCATCGCTCGAAACTGCATCGACATTCCCGGCGTGGCCGGCATCGTCTTCGTCTTCCGCGACGTGACGGAACGGCGCGATCAGGAGCAGGCCAGGCGCGACGGCGACGCAATGCTCGCGGCGGTTTCCAGGTCCTCCAGAGACGCCATCGTCCTGGTAGACCATGAGGGCAGAATCGCCTTCTGGAACAATGGCGCCGAGTCACTTTACGGATATTCGGCGGAACAGGCTCTCGGCCAGAATTTCACGGTCCTGATTCCCGACGAGGACCGGACGTTTGCCCGCGAAGATTTCGACTTGGTACGCCGGACCGGCCGCTCGACTTTCACCGACAAGCTGCAGGAAGCTGCCGCGTTGACTCGAGCCGGCATGAAAGTACCCGTCGAGATGGCACTGACGCCGGTGGCCCTGCACGGAGAAATCAATGTCCTGCTCGTGGTGAGGAACATCACGGAGCGAAAGGCCGCGGAAGCCGAGCGCGAGGTTCATGCCGAAGCGATCCGCCGCAGCCTCGTAGAATCCGTCCAGGCGCTTGCCGCAACACTCGAAGCCAGGGACCCTTATACCGCAGGCCACCAGAGCCGAGTTGCCGGCCTGTGCACGGCCATTGCGCAAGCGCTGGGGCTGTCCAAGGATCGAATCCAGGGCCTGGAATTGGCTGCGGGTGTTCATGACATCGGCAAGATCAGCATACCGGGCGAAATTCTCAACAAGCCCGGGCGTTTGTCCGATATCGAGTTCAGCCTGGTCAAAACCCATGCGCAGGCGGGGTTCGACATCCTGAAAGATGTGCATTTCCCCTGGCCCATCGCCCAGATCGTCGGACAGCATCATGAGCGCCTCGATGGGTCGGGCTATCCCAATGGCCTGAGGGGGGATCAAATTCTGCTCGAGTCCAGAATTCTTGCGGTGGCAGACGTGGTGGAGAGCATGATGCAACACCGGCCGTATCGTGCCGGGCTGGGCAAGGCCCCCGCTCTCGCAGAAATCACCGGCGGTCGCGGCACCAAGTTCGACGCGGCCGTAGTTGATGCGTGCCTCAAGCTGTTCGAAGAAGGGGGTTATACCTTTTGCGGTTGAGGCGTCGGTCGCGGCCTTCAGACGCCCATGCGCGCCCGCCGAAGTCAACCACCGCCATCGCTGCCGAATCGGATCCGCGACCTCCCCGTCCCTTCATGCAGTCCCGGTTGCCTGGAGGGCCGCGCGTCCGTCCCGAGGCCAAGTCCGAATGTCGCGTTGAACTTGCACGCCTGGGACGGCCATGTGCATACGCCGTCACGGCTAGCCCAGCCGCCGCCACCAGTTGGCCAGCCCTTTTAAGGGATTCCCTTGCCCCCCGCGCCAATCGAACGCCCGCCGCAGCTGCCGTGCAGCAGGCTCGACTCCGCAGTGCGTGTCCGCAACATCGGCAGCACGTTGCCCCCCCTTCGCCGCCAGATCCATCGCTGCCGTGTCGCTGAAACCCTCTCGCCGACCAGGATCCATGCGACTACGCCGCCCGAAGCAGGGTGGAGTTTTCCCCGCCCTTCAGTTCCAGCAGCTTCAGCAGGTCCCGGTTATCGTGCTGCCAGGGGTGGAAGCCACGCCGAAAATATTGAAACAACGGCTTGATGCCTCGTGGCAGCAGGCCTCCCGGGCGGCCCAGGAAGCGCACGAGGTCGGCCCAGGCCTGGGTACGCGAGGTGCCGCGGTTCGAGCGCGAATCATGCTCGATCAGCACTGCGGTATAAATGCCGACGAGAGCCACGAAGGCGGTTCCGGCAATGACCATCCCCACCAGGCGTTGCGCTTCCTTGCCAAGACCCGGGGGACCAACGAGGCTCCAGACGTCGTAGGCGACTGCCTTGTGCTCGGTTTCCTCGTGGGCGTGCCACATCCAGAGTTGCTTGAACTGCTCGTCAGCGTCGCCGAGCAGGTCGGGATTGTCCAGCAGCTGGTCTGCCAGGATGGCTGTAAAGTGCTCGAGTGCAATCGTCACCGAAAGTTGCATCGCGGGCGAGAAGATGCGCTGGGCGCCACTCAATAGTCGCTTGACGAAGCGCTCAAGCGCTTCAGCTGGCAGCCCGGCGCCTTGCAGGGCTCTGTTGTAAGCCTCGTGCTCACGACCGTGCATAGCCTCTTGCCCGATAAATGCGCGAACGGCGGCCTGCAGGCCAGGGTCTTGGACCAGGTGCTGGTAATTGCGGACGCTGGCGATGAAGAAACGCTCGCCGACGGGGAAAAACAGGGACATTGCATTGAAGAAATGGCTGACCGCTGCGCCTTCCGGATGCCAGCTCCGGATGCGATGGACGGGCAGCTTGAACGACATATTGCGGCGGATCGGGACCATGAAATAGCTCTTCAGACGTTATTGTGCGATGCACAATTCCGACTCGCATAAGCTACGATTGGTTCCTCTTCATTCGCCGAAGTCGCGGATTGCCCTGCGTGCTCGGAGCTGCGAGGTCGGCGTTGGCACTAAATGGAGCGCGAAATTACCTCTTTCATGATCTCATTGGTGCCGCCGTAAATCCTCTGCACTCGGGAATCGGCAAACAGTCTCGATGAACACGCTGATGCCTGTGGTCGCGACGTTCTTCACCCTGAGCGCCACAGGCGAGGTCTATGGGACATGTTGGGCTCTCTGGGGTCGTGACGTTCTACGGTGGAACGGACTCTGGATCGGTCTATCCCTGGGCGCGTTCGGTGTGTGCCAGACATTGGCGCAGGCACTCCTGCCGGGGCCACGTCGTTCGCGATCAATGGCCTGGAGCCGTCAGGTTGTCGGCCCTGGTTGTCAACGCAATCGCGGTGCCGTTTGTTCTCATCTTGCCTTTCAGTCGGGCTTAGGGTCCGGCCATTTAGAAGAAGCATTCCAGATAAGATCGAACGAAAAAAACCGGCAGCCCGATCAGGCTGCCGGCTCAAAAAGCACGTGCCGACTGCTGAGGGAGGTGTGGGATCGGCGCGTGCTGGTGCCTCCAGGCTAGAACTGATAGCTCAAGCGGAGTGTTGCCTCGTTTGCCCATTCGAGGCCGCCGAGCAAGGTCTTGTTCGGGTTGCCCATGTGGCCATCCAGGAAGGTGTAAAAGCCGTCCAGTTCCCACTTGCCCGAGAGGTGGTACTGCACACCCGGCTGGACCAGAACCGCGCCGCGCGGATCGTAGAGAGTGGCAAAGCCAATCCGGATGATGTCCTGCGGAAGCGGCTGCTGGAACGCGAACACCACATAGTTCGTGCCGCCACCCACACCCGTTGGGGTGGATGTGTCCGTGCCACCATATCCCCGAAGAGAGCGGCCGAAGAGGTCGTCACGGGTGCGGTGCATGTACTGCAATACGAAGTAGGTCGCCGGGAACGCCTGCGTGAAGCGCTGGTATTTTTCGAGCACCAGGGCGCTGACCCAGTCATTCTGGTGCAGGAAGTTCTGGCCGAGATCAGGCGACGTAAAGGTCCGGTTGGGTGTGTAGGTCGTTTCGAGGTTGATGATCAGCTGGTCCAGGATTGAGCCCGGCTCGCCCTCGGTCACGTAGCTGATGCCGCCACCGAAGTTGTATTCGGCGAAATAGTCCCGGGAAATGTGGCCCCGCATGCTGCCGCCGGCGGCCATGAAGAACGTGTCGAGTTCGTTGTGGGCGGCGGAGAAGCTGGCGGCGGGACTGGCCAGAAGCGCCGTGGTATTGGGGGCAAAGGCATCGATCGCCGAATTCAGCGCGGAGACGCCGTCGAGGCGAACCATGGAGGCATAGTGGAACCACTCGTCCGCCGAGTACACGCCGCCGGGCGAGGCTTCGAAGGGAGTGCCCGCCAGCAGCTGCCCGGTGGTCTTGGTTCCGGCAGATCCGCTGTTGACCAGGTTCTCGGTCATGCCCAGCAAGTTGTTGTTGGGCAGGTTCTTGTCGACCCCGGAAGCGGTCCAGCGGAAGACGCCATCCGGGTTGTAGCGGCGGGTGGCGATGGCCTGGAAGCCCCATTGGCCAAAATTGGCCTTGAGGCGAAGGCCGTAACTCACCCTGTTATCGACCCCATCCTCGAAGTACTTGTCATGCACCGTAAACTGCACGGGGATGACGTTGTACTGGGTGTTGGGATTGCCGTACACCGTCGGCTGAAACTTCTGGACATATGCATCGGCCAGGATCGCGTCGTTCACCTGGTAACCGACGCGCAGAGCCAGTGAAGGAACGCGCTTGTCGGCGAATTCTTCTTGCGCATAGTCCAGCACCGAGTGACGGCGCAGATCCAGTCCATTCGGGACGTCCAGCACCCGGAAGAAGATCGCCTGGCCCCAGGCGATTGCCTGATTGCCCAGGCGGACATTGAGCGGACCGTGGTTGTAGTCCAGGATAAAGGTCGGGAAATAGACCATGTAGTTGGGACCGGCCCATTCCAGCGGATTCGGGTGCTTCTTACCGTCGACCTGGTACTGGAAATAGTTCGGTGCGCCTCCGTATAGAGCGGGATTGCCGCCCTGGATGCACCCCGTTGCGGCGTTGCAGACGCTGCCCGCATCGAAATCGCTGTAGTGCCCGAGCTCCCCGATCATCCGCGCACGCGCAATGAGCTTCAGGTCGTGGGTGAACGTCACCCCCAGCTCCTCTTCGGTACGCAGGATGTGCAGATTGAACAGATTGTTCGAGGGATCGATCGGGCGCGCCACCGTATCCGTGATCGGGATTGTGCCGTTTACCACCGGAAGACCGCTGACAATGGCCCCGACGCCGGGGAGGCCCTTCAAGATGCCGATCAAGGCCGAATTGGCCCCGATCGGTCCGAACCCTGTCAGCGGGTCTCCGGCCTGTCGTCCGACCGGTACCTGGTTGTAGGGATTGCCGCGCTGGTTGAACTGGTTTTCCTTGTCGCTGGTCTTGACCGCAACCTCCGGACGCACGAACCCGCCGAACGTGACATTCATCTCGCAGAACCAGCAACCGGACCCACCGGACGCATCACCGTCCGGCGCCGGAGCACTATCGGCTGCCGGCGCCGGGCCATCGCTGCTCGGTGCGGCGGCGTCCTGCGCAGCGGCGTGGCCGAACAGCGACAGCAGCAGCCACGCCGCCACGCCGGACATCAACTTCCTACGGATCATTTCAAAGCCCCCTTTTTAAAACCCTTGGATTCCCGCGCCTGCGGACCAGCCCTAGTCATCGACCTTCAGAATCCGCCCGGCCGCACCGACCACGAGCATCGATTGCGACTCCGCCGTGCCCGCAGCGGCCTGCACCCACGTCGTGTTGATCTGCTCGTCGCCGGCGCGGTGCCAGGTCGAGCCACCGTCGCGACTGGCCAGCATTTCGTGCATGCCGGTTATCAGCACACGATCGCCCGACGAGTGGACGCCGAGCAGGATTGCGCCCGTGTCTGTCCTGAGCTCGCGCCAGGTCACACCTTTATCGGATGTGCGCAGCACCGTCCCGCTCTGGCCAACCGCATAGCCCGTTCCGTCCGGGCGGATTTCGATGGCGAATATCGAGGCGTCTCCTTTATGCAAGGCGCGCCACGACTTCCCGGCGTCCTCCGAGCGGAGGATGAGTCCGAACTCCCCGGCCACGGTAATGGCGCCTGCATCGTCCACGGCGACACAGTAGAGGTGGGGATCTTCCCCGCCGGGCGTAAAGCGATCCCACCTCGGGGCAATCGACGCCCAATGCCCGCCACCATCGGTGGAGCGCAGAATGGTCCCGAACGCACCCACGGCGGCAGCGACTCCGCCCTGATTGACGCTGACTCCAAACAGTCTTTTGCCCGTACCGGCGTCGCCCGCCGTCCATTTGCCCGTGGCGTCCATGAACAGAATCAGCCCGCTCTGTCCGACGACGATGGCGTGCCCGGGCTGCAGGCTGACGGACAGCAGCGCCATGGAGGTCGGGGCCGGAACGACGGCCTTCCAGGTTTCGCCGGCGTCCGCACTTTCCAGGATTTCGCCGTTCCCGCCGACCGCCACGCCGATTCGACCCAGCATGCCGATCGAAAAGAGAGCGTCATGCTGGGTGCCGCTCACCAATGTGGTGATCTTTGCCGGCTGATCGGCGCCGGCCGCCCCCGCCATCAGCAGGCCGGCGCCGATCAGCTTTCTCACTGCATTCGCGGACATCGGTCAGGCGGCGCCGAGGCGCTGGATCGCCTGCACCGTCAGGAACTTGTTGTAGACGTCGATGCCCTGCGCCCCGTACTGGCTCTTGTAGCCGCCGGCGACCTCTCGTGCCTGGACGAAGCGGCTCATGCGGTTGGCCTGGATGTCGTGGCTCATCACGTGGGTCCAGGACCAGGCCGGGTGCTTCCCGTCGTTGAGGGTGTAGTGCTCGTTGGAGTACTGGGCGTAGGCCGGCTCGAACGACTTCCACAGTTCGCCGCGCCGGTCGTAGGTGTTGTAGGCGACGTACATCATGTTTCGGGCATCGATCCACACCCGCTTCTTGCCCACCGGCGAGCGTGGATAGCCGGTCGGCTCGGCCTCGATGACCAGAACCTCCGGCACCAGCTCCATCCAGGTATCGAAGAAGGTCTGGTTCTTCGGGCCGCCGTGAACCGGCCGCTCCCAGTTGTCCATGACGCCGCCGTAACCCTGCATGAAATTGCGCGACCCGATGCAGCCCAGGAACGGCTTGCGCTCCACGATCCGGTAGTTGCCCCAGGTCAGCATCGGGTCGCCCGCGGCCCACGCGTCCGAAAGGAAGAACGTGATGCCGGGCACCAGGGGCTCGAAGCGCTGATTGGTCGGGAACTGGCGCACGCGCTTGAACGCCGGCAGATAGCCATAGAGATCCGGGAACCGGCGCTGGTCGTAGTACCACACGCTCAGAAACGAGGTGCCTGCGGTGTCGTTTGGCGCCGTGAAGAACACCGTCTGGAAGCGCAGCATGTCTTTTTTTCCCTGCCAGACCTGGTCGTCGGTTCTGGCCGTGGTGTTGAGCTCGCACCAGGGGAAGTCGTACTGGTAGGCGACGGACCCGTCCGGACCGATATCCCAATCACGGATCGCATACTGCGAATACGTGTGCCGGCCCCAGGAAAGGGTCAGATTCGCCATCGCTTCATTGCCGTCCTTGGCGTCCGGGAACGGCAGGCCGCCGATCCACGGCTCGCCGGACGCCGTGACCACGTTGCCGTTGGCATCGAACCTGGCCTTGCCCTTGTTACGAAGCGTCGCCTCCAGGTATTCATATGGAAACAGCTTGGAGACGTCCTGGGTCGATTCGATGATGTTGATCCGCCGCCCCATGGTCTTGACCTGCTGGTAGGCAATCGGGTCCAGCAGGTCCTTCACCAGGTCGACATTCGCCGCGGTGATCACGTCACCAGGCTTGACCTTGCCCTTGGTGTACATCTCGATCGAGCGCAACTCGTCGGGGTAGGCCTTGGAGGCATCGGCAGTGTTGCCGATCATCGGCCATAGGGGCGCCAGCAGCCCCGCGCCGGCGCCGATCGCCCCCTTTTTCAACAGCGCACGGCGCGCGTAGTCAACGTCGTACTTTCTGATGCGCATGGTCAATCTCCTCAGTGAATCACGTAGATCAAAGGCGCGGGCGCGCCATCAGCTTTCCGGTATCAGGCCGGCAGCAGCGTCGTCCTCTTCGGTAAACAGGGAAAGATCCACCCCTTCCCCGACCAGCAAGTCTTTTCGCGATACGAAAGCCGGCTTGATCACCCACACCAGCAGCGGCAGAACCACCAGCGCGAGAACCATGTTGATGAGCATCGTCAGCACCAGCAGCAGCCCCATGTCCGCGACGAACTTGAGGCTCGACAGGAAGTACCACGGCGCGATGCCGACAAGCATGATCGAGGCGGTAAACGTGATTGCCTTGCCGGTGGTGGTGAGCGAGGCGGTGATCGCCTTGCCCCAGTCCGCGCCGTGGGCATGGAACTCCTCGCAGATGCGCGAGAGCAGGTAGATGCCGTAATCGATGCCTACGCCCACGCCGACGCAGCACACCAGCAGCGCGTTGATATCGAGGCCGATTCCGATCAGCTTCATGCCCGCGGTGAGGATGAAGTTGGCCAGATTCACGGGAATCAGCAGAATGATCCCCGCCATAATGGAACGATAGGCAAAGCTGCATCCGAGCAGAATCACCAGATTCAGGCAGCCGACGATGGTCCAGTGATACCGCTTGACCACGTTGTTCATCGCCTGCTGCAGAGCGATGGTTCCCGAGCCCAGCCGGATGCGGAAGCTTGCGTGATCCGGGTTGATCGCGTCGACGGCCTTTGAGGCTGCCGCCAGCGCCGAATCGACCGTTTCCTGCTTGTTGTCCTTGAACCACAGCGAGACCGTCCCGTTCTCCTGCTCGAAATCGATGACGTTCGAATAGGCCTTCGGGCTGCTTCCGACCATGACGGCGGCGGCGGCGGCGTTGACGGACGTGTCGTCGGCATCCAGGGGCAGCCATTTCGGATTGCCTCCCGCGAACAGGCGGTTTCCCTCCATCAAGTAATCGCCGAACGACAAGGTTGCCCGCGGAGGGTGTGCCCCGCTCTCCACCGCGTGCTGCAGCTTGATCATCGTCAGGATGGCATCCTCCTGGTGCATCAGGCGGTTGCGGTCCTTCTGGTCTTTGGCCTCGAAAACGATCTCCAGGGTGTTGACGCCCGGGAAATTGCGGTTGATCTGGTGGACGGCCTGGTTGTATTCCGACACCGGCCACAGCAGCGAGCTGCCTTCCACCGGATTGCCGATGCGGATGTGGAGGGCGTTCACCAGGGCATAAACGGCGACACCCACGACAATCACGCAGGTGTAACGGGCGCGCCTGCCGAACGTCAGGCTGGCGATGCCGCGCAGGAGCGAGTGGAACGCCGTCTGCATCCCGCCGTGGCTGCCCTGGCCGACAAGCCGCGCGACGTTTTTCGGAGCAGGCAGGGAAGCCAGCAGCAGCGAGATCAGAATGACCCCGGTCGGGATCAGCCAGATCGCCCAGAATCCGCAAAACACGGCGAATCGCTCCATCGCCGGAATCGGGGCGATGGCGATGAGAAAGATGCCGACGATGTCCGTGAAGATGCCGAGCACCGACGGCGCCATCATCACCCCCATGGTGATCTCGGCGGCCTTTACCCGGTCATTGACGTGGGCGAATATCTCATAGTAGCGCTCGGTGAACTGGACGCAGTGCGAAAATGACCGTGCCACGAGCAGAAGCGGCACGACCATCAGCAGCGGCTCGATTGGCGACTTCAGCCACCCGACAAATCCGAAGCCCCAGATGGCGGCGACAGCGCTGGTCAGGATCGGCGTCACCACGCCGACGACATTGCGCATGTACAGGGTCAGCGACAGGACCAGTGCGCCAATCGTGATGCACGCGATCCACATCAGCTCCGACTCGTAGTGGTAGACCCAGCCGGTGAGGACGGGCTGCCCGGCCATCAGCACCTCGTGGTGCTCGTCGCCGGCGTCCCTGGCCAGCTTGCGCACGTAGTCGAACACCGTGCCGTAATCGAGCCTTTGCTCGATGAACGTCGCGTTGATCAACGTAGAGGCGGAATCCTTCGAGATCAGAAATGTCCTGGCGTTCGGGGACTTGTCGACGCGATTGCGGAAATCGTCGATTTCATCCTTGCTGGTGGGGACGTGATCGCCCATCAGGGGGCGCATGTCGATGCCTTCCGGCGTCGCCTCGATGTAGCGCGCCTTCTCGGTGGCAATCGACAGGATCTGATCGTGGTCGACGCCCGGGGCCAGGTCGATGTCGCGCGTCAATTTCCAGACTTTTGCGAGGGTCTCGGCGTTGTAGATGTCTCCGTCTTTCCGCTTGACCATCAGCGTCACCGTGAGCGGGTTGCCGAAGTTGGGATGATCCTTGAACACCTGAACGTACGGATCGTCTTTGGGCAAGAGATCCGAAAAGATCGTCTTCAGCTCGACGTTCCTCAGGCCCGCACAGAAGAAGCCGGTAACCAATACGAAGATTCCGGCAACCAGGACACGATGGCGCATGACGCCACGGGCGATTCGGAATCTCAGTGAAAACATGGCATCCCCGTGTGAAGGTCGGCGTTATATTCGAATGGCCGCGCTCCGCGGCCGCCCGGCGTCATCGCCGGGGCGCGGACAGCTCCATCGGGGGCTCTGGTGCATGCCATCTGGTTGTTTCTCCTCCGTCGAGCCCTTCGGGAAGGCTCGTTCGGCATCTCACTGCGGAACCGGGATTGAGGTCCCGCTTTTGGGAGGAGCTTATGCAGGCGGCTCGCGTCAGTATTGGATAATGTTCAGCGCGATCTTGTACAACGTCGCCATCCACGTTTTCGCAGGCCGCAGATGAGCCGGCAACGAGCCCTTATTGCCCGGGCTTACACGTTGCACGCACTGGCGCAGACCGTATGATCCGGAACGTTGCCGACGCCGCGGCGCTTTCGCCGATGCGGCCGGGCTCAACGCCTGGCCTGCTCCCGAAATGCGTTTGGCGTGGTCCCGAGGTGTTTCTGAAAAACGCGCGTCATGTGGCTCTGGTCGAAGAATCCGCTGCGAGCCGATATCTGCTTGATGGCAAGCGCCGTCTTGGTGAGCAGCTGCTGCGCGCAAAGCAACCGCCGCTGCACGACATAGGAGTGCGGCGCGACGCCGAACCGTTGCTTGAACTGACGCAGGAAATGCGAAGAGCTGATATGGGCAACCTCGGCCAGTTCGTCCAGGCTGAGCTGCTGGTCGAGGTTGACCTCGATGTACTCCTCGACCATCTTCGCCTGGATCGGCGAAAGGCCGCATGGCCCCTGGTTCTCCCGGAACGCAACGGAAGCGTATCGGCGCAGGATCTGGATGCAGATCTGGGTAGTGATGGCATCGACGTAGAGCCGGCCGCCGAGGTGATCGCTGCGGATTTCATTGGCCAGGGCGGCGATTCCGTGGCGCAGCATGGGATCGTCGATCTTCAGCACGTCGCGCAGCTTCACTTCGTCGATGTCCCGGTCGTACATTTCACCGGACGTCTTTGCCAGCTTGTCGTGGGTCAGATAGAGGTGGGTGACCTCAATATCGCTGGTCCAATGCCACTGCGACTCCTCCGCCCTGGTCAGCAGGGAGATGTTGCCTGGCACCATGAACTCGTGGAGCCACGGCCCGTCGACCTTGCGGTCCATCGATGTAGGCCCGCTGCCGTAGGCCACCAGCATGAAGTCCCGCATCGGCGGAACATAGACCTCGGAAGGTGAGTAATGGTAGGACCGGAGCATGACATTGCTCCAACCGGCCTCGTCGCTGGCCAGCAGAACGTCCCCGGGTACCCACTTTGGAAGATCCTGTGGGCGGATCATTTCGTTCATGGTTCCTCTCCTCCACAATCATTATGTGCCTGGGGCGCGGCAGCTTCGGCTGCTCTACTCCTTTTTTCCAGGCGCACTACCCATTGGGGCGGGCGAGCCGCTGCCTCCACCGGGACCGGTTTGCGGGCCGGGCACGGTGACCAGCCCCCACTGCAAGGCTCGAACAACCGCCTCCGTGCGGCACTTGACGTGCAGCTTTTCGAATATTCCCTTCAGATGAAACTTGACGGTGTCGCCACCGATGTTCATGCGCGAGGCCACCTCGACATTCGTGGCCCCGGTGGCGAGCAGCCGCAGCACCTGAATTTGACGCGGTGTCAGGAGGCTCCCGGGGGAGCCTGGATGCGCCTTTCTGGTGCCTGCGGGCACGGAACGCATGCTGTGGGTGTCAGATGGCTACGATGTAATCAGCCTCGGTTCGGGCTTGCACGTCCTCCGGGGAAACGCCGGCCGCGAGCTCGATCATCCGCGCACCTGCCCCCTTCCTGTCGATTTCGAACACCGCAAGGTCGGTGATCAGGAGATCCACCACGCCGCTGCCGGTGAGCGGGAGGGAACACCTGCGCTTGAATTTCGGCTCGCCGCTCTTTTCGGTGTGCTCCATGACCACCACCACCCGGCGCACTCCGGCAACCAGGTCCATGGCGCCGCCCATGCCCTTGATCATTTTTCCGGGAACCATCCAATTGGCGAGATCGCCGTTGCCCGCAACCTGCATTCCACCGAGGATGCACAGATTGATGTGCCCACCACGAATCATGGCGAAGCTGTCTGCGCTCGAGAAAAAGCTCGATGTCGGCAGCGTGGAGATCGTCTGCTTGCCGGCGTTGATGAGGTCCGGATCCACCTCGTCTTCGTAGGGGAAAGGGCCCATCCCCAGCATGCCGTTCTCGCTTTGCAAGGTGACCGACATCCCTTTCGGAATGTGGTTGGCCACCAATGTGGGAATGCCGATGCCGAGGTTGACATAGAAGCCGTCCCGCAGTTCCTGCGCGGCGCGGATGGCCATCTGTTCGCGTGTCCAGGGCATCAGTTCGCCTCCCTCTTTCGCGTGGTGAGCCGCTCGATGTGTTTGTCGTAGTGCGCGCCGACGACAAGGCGCTGAACATAAATTCCCGGGGTGTGGATCGCATCCGGATCAAGGGTTCCCGCCGGGACCAGTTCTTCCACCTCGGCAATTGTTACCTTTGCGGCGGTGGCAATCATCGGATTGAAGTTGCGCGCCGTCCTGCGGTACACCAGGTTGCCTTCCGGGTCTCCCTTCCAGGCCTTGACCAGGGCAATGTCCGCGGTCAGTCCGGTTTCCATCACATACCACTCGCCCCCGAACTCCCGCGTTTCCTTTCCCTCGGCCACCATCGTGCCGTAGCCAGTGCGGGTAAAGAAGGCCGGAATGCCGGCGCCTCCCGCACGGATTCGTTCGGCCAGGGTTCCCTGCGGATTGAATTCGATTTCGATGTCGCCGGCGATGAAGCGGCTTTCCAGGATCTTGTTGTCGCCGACGTAACTCGCGACCACCCGGCGGATCTGGCCGTTCGCCAGGACAAGCCACATGCCGTGGTTGTCGCACCCGACGTTGTTGCCGATGATGGTCAGGGCCTTCGCCCCTGAATCGCGCAGGCCGACGATGAGGTTCTCGGGAATTCCACAAAGCCCGAATCCGCCGGCCATGACCGTCATGCCGTCGAACGTCAGCCCCCGCAGGGCGCTATGTGCGTCAGGGTATAGTTTGGTCGACATGCGGTTTCAGGTTCGTAGCTGTCTTGGCTTTCTCGATTCGGTACAACGTCGACATCAGGTACGCGGTGCTGCGCAAGGCCGGCTGAATCGGCTGGGTCGGCCACCACCACAGGGCAATGGCCTGGTCGAGGCGCCTTGATGAACTCGCACCTGGAACCTTCGTGGGAAAATGGAGGGAACGGTGCTCCGCCATACGTGCTAGCGGAACTGCTCCAGCCAGCTGAGCAGCCGCTCGGGGATCACATCGCCGGACATGGTGATGTAGTAAAAGCCAACACCCTCCTTTTCGATGGCGCCGGACGGCCCTTCAGCTCCGTACCGGATCAGGTGTCCGATCCGCCCGGGAGATCGGCCCATGCCGATCTGATAGTCGAACCCGGCCTCGGCAGGAACGGCATTTTCCGCGCCGGCGGCCATCAATCCCACCTCCCAGCGGTAATGCTGGGCCTTGTTCACGATCGGCTCGTAGCTTTCCAGCCATTCATCGGCGAGGTCGGACACCGTGGGAGGCTCGATGATCAGCAGGCTATCGAGCCGGCTTTCCGACAGGGCACCCAGCAAGTCTGCGAGATACACAGCAGCGTTGGCGGCGTCTTCCGGGCCCACCGGAGACGTCGGGGGCGCGCGGTGCGCGAGCTCGTAGGCCAGCTCAAGAAGCCGGCCCGGCGACGGCATCGACAAGACCAGCGGTCGCGTGGGGTTGGCCGACCGCAACGGCGCGAGCAGAGCGATGAGGCTTTCGCGCAACGCCGGGTGCCCGAGGAGCACCCGCAGCGGGTATCCGAGCCGACTCTTGCCCCGCATGTCCCGGGCGAGGTCATCGCTGGCAGCGGCCATGGCCCGCAGAATCGGCTCCAGCGGCAGTTCGACGACGCCCGACTTGAGCAACCCCTGCGCCTGCGAATGGAATGCCGCAAATCTGGCCTGGTCCAGCCAGGGAACGGCTCCGCGGGCCAGCAGGCGCCCGGCGTATTCATAAAAATCGACCCAGGCAGCGGACGGGCCAGTCGCAAACGCCGAGACCGTTCTCCCTGCTAGCTCGGTCCTCATAGATTCGTCCTCAATCAGCCCCGGGAAGGGGTCGGAATCGACTTGAAAGGCTATACAGTCGCTCTGCGCTCGCTAACCACACCTACGGGTAGGTCGAGTTCTTGATTCGGGTGGAGTAGCTTTAAGGTCCGACCAGGCCTGTGTCAGCAAAGCCGGCGGAGACCCTGGAGGAGGGTTCGGACGATGAAAAGCACCTCAAAAGGTGTGGTTGCGCGCCAAAAGCCCCTGGTCACGACCAAGCTGCGGCCGCCCCGGAACCGGGGCGCCCTGCTCCAGCGGCCGAAGTTGATTGATGCGCTGCGGCAAACCCTCAGCCGCAAGCTCGCGATCATTCACGGCCCCGCCGGCTTCGGCAAGACGACGCTGGCCGCCCAGTGGTTCGAGGAGCTGCGGGCGAAAGGCATTACCACGGCATGGTTGGCGATTGACGCCGCCGACAACGACATCAACCGGTTCCTGGCTTATCTGGTCGAGTCCATCCGGGACGCGGCTTCGGAACTCGGCGATGGCCTGAGAGAGGTCATCGAGGCCAACCCCCGGTCGGGCGTGGACTTCGTGCTGGACAGCCTGGTCGCCGATTTCTCCATCCACGACAAAGACATCGTCCTGTTCCTGGACGACTGGCACCTGATCAACGAAGGGCCGGTCCACGACGCCTTGCAGCTTCTGCTGACGCGCAGCCCGGCCAACCTCCACGTTGTTGTCGCCAGCCGGACCCGCCTGAAGCTCGCCCTGACCAGGCTACGGGTGCAAGGCGAGCTGATCGAAATCGACGCCGCAAATCTCCGGTTCGACCTCGAGGAGTCCAAGACGTATCTGTCCGAGACCAAGGGTATCGAACTGCGCAGCGAGGACCTGTTGGCGCTCTGGCGCAGCACCGAGGGCTGGGCGGCGGCGCTGCAACTGGCCTCACTGTCCTTGCGCGGGACGGATGTCCATGAGCGGGTCCTGTCCTGGGCCTCCGGCACCGCAACCGACATCGGCGAGTACCTGTCGGAGAACGTGGTCAGCAAGCTGCCGCCCGAGCTCGTCGATTTCATGGTGAAGACCTCCATCCTCGGGCGGATGAGCGGCGAGCTCTGCGAAGCGGTCACGGGCCGCGCGGACAGCGCCGCGATACTGGACGACCTGGAGTCACAGGAGCTGTTCCTTCTCCCCCTGGACGAGGACCGGCAATGGTTCCGGTACCACCACATGTTCGCGCGGTTCCTGCAGCGCCGGTTAAAAAAAGCCCACCCGGAAGCGATTCCGCCACTTCATCTCGCCGCTTCGAACTGGTTTGGGAACCATGGCCAGACCCTGGAGGCGGTCGAGCACGCCTTGCTCGCGGGCAGTACGGAGCGCGCCGCGGACCTGGTCGAACGCGACGCCATGCCGCTGGTCGAGCACAGTTACATGTCGTCCCTCCTCAACCTGGTCAACAAGCTGCCGCGCACGGCGCTGTTCGACCGGCCGCGGCTGCAAATGGCGATCGCGTGGGCGAACTGCCTGACGCATCGGCCGCAGGAGTCGTCCGAGGCACTGTGGCATGTGGAGCGGGTCGCGCCCACCCTGAACGAGCGCAGCCGCCGCGTGCTGCTGGGCGAAGCCAACGTGGTGCGGGCCTGCACCATGGTCTATGGCGACCAGATCGCCGCGGTCGACACCCTGGTGAAGCCCTGCCTGGACAACGCGGAAGGATTCCAGCCGTGGTCGGTCGGCGTCGCCGCCAACATCCTCGCCTACCGCTACATCCACACCTGCCAGTTTTCCAAGGTCGGGGACCTGCTGCAGTGGGCCCGCTCTTATCAGGATCGCGCGAATGGGCTCTTCAGCGGCGTGTACGGGCGCTGCTTTGAAGGCATCTCCGCCTCTCGCGCCGGCAACCTGGAGGTCGCCAGGCACCTCTTTGCCGACGCCTTGAAGGTGGCCGAGAACACCGCCGGGCGCCAATCCAATGCGGCAAGGCTGGCTGGGGCCCTTCTCGGCCAGCTCTACTACGACGAAAACAACCTGGGCGAGGCCGAGCGCCTGCTGAACGAAAGCCGCTTCCTCGGCTTCGAAGGCGGCGTTGTCGATTTTTACCTCGCAACCTACCTGTCCGGTTGCCGCCTGAAGCTGTTGAAGGGCTGCGAAACCGAAGCCCTGGCCCTGCTGCAAGAAGGGGAAGACACGGCGCAGGCCCTCTCGCTGGAGCGGCTGGCGGTCGCCCTGGCTTGCGAGCGGGTCCGGGTCAAACTGCTCGGCGGCGATATCCGCGGAGCCGAGCAGACGCTCGGAGACGTCGACGCCAAGCGGGCCTTTGCGGATGCGGCATCGGGGCCCGGCGTCGAGATTGAAGCACACGTCAACATGGCGAAGGCACGCCTGTTGTGCGCGCGGGGCAGCCCGGCCCTGGCCATCCGCGTGCTCCGCGAGCAGATTGCTTCAGCCGCGACCCGGGGCTGGAAGCAGCTGGAGTGGCAGGTGCGAATCCTGCTGTCGATTGCGATGGAGCAGCACGGGCAGACGGTGGAAGCCGAGCAGCTCCTGCTCTCGACGATCAACGAGGCGGTGCCACGGGGAATGGTCCGCCCCTTCCTTGACGAGGGTCAGAGGCTGATCGGCATCCTCGACCGGGTGCGGGACAAGGCGCGCCGCAAGTCGGGCGTTGAGGCCGACCAGCTCAGGTTCAACGCCACCGCGCAGCGGCTGTTGACGACCAGCCGGCATCCGGAACACGGCGTAACCGGCCTCGCCGGGTCGCGCGCGCATGTCGCCGAGCTAACCGGGCGCGAAGCGGAGGTCCTGAAACTGGTCGATCAGGGGCGTTCGAACAAGGAGATCGCGCGAACCCTCTCCATCAGCGTGGATACCGTGAAATGGTATCTGAAGAACATCTTCATCAAACTTGGCGTTTCCACCCGCACCCAGGCGATGAATGAGGCCCGCCGCATGAACCTCTTCGGTACAGGCGACGTCCCCACCGCGGCCGATTCGAAGGAGGGCCCAAGACAGCGGCCCTCCCCGGCCGTCAGCGCAGCCGCTTTTTCAGATCGGCAATCTCGGCCTGAAGCGTAGCGATCTTCCGATCCTTCGGATTGGAGATCATGACGCCCTTGCACTCGGATGCCTTGATCCGGACCCGCGTCCCTCCGGGGGGCGAGGCGATGAGCTCCTCGTCGTTGTCCCAGCTGCCGAAGTACGGCAGATCCGCCGGCGGCTCCTTGGTGACCCATTTGGCGACAAATTTGTCGTAGGGCACGCCCCGCGACTTGCGGGCGGCCTTTTCCGCCGCCCTCGCCCTCGACGTGGCGTCCGCATCGACCGCGAGGGTCCGCGGATCCAGGATCGTCTTGTAAATGCGCTCGGCGAACTCCAGGGACACCAGCCCGTCCTGGACGTCCTTCACCACCAGCGCGGGGTCGCGGTCGAGCACGTCGCCATAACCGCCGCCGGCGCCCTGGCAGATCATGTAGACCTCACCTTCGTGACACTGCTCGAAATTCATGCCGGCGTCCTGCATGACGTACGTTGCCCCGGGAATCGCCTGCTCGTTCATCAGGTCCACCATGCTGAACTTCACCTTTTCCGGATCGTTCTTCAGGGTGTCGAAAATATTGATGTTCTTGATCTTGCCCAGCGGGTAGGCCGGGCACGCATACCCGCCGAACAGGCCCAGCGCCGAGTTGTGCTTGCCGCCGCATTGCCCGGTCATGAAGCCGAAGTTGTCGGAGCCGCGGACCGTCATGATCTGCTCGTAACCCATGCCGCCGCGGTACTTGCCCCAGCCGCACCGGTCCTTGGCAAACTGCTGGGCCACCACGCGCACGTAGGGCAGCTCTTCCTCGCCGATTTCGTATTCGCCCGTGTCGGCCAGATAGCCGAACACGGGCGACAGGGAGTGCTCGCCGTCGGAGTTCTCGCGCGCGCCGCCGCCGTTGCCGTTGATGTCGGCGCAGAAGTTGCCCGTCACTTCCAGGTGCTGGGTCATGCCGCCGTAGACGAAGGTGGCCGGCTGGTTGTAGTGGCTCGCCACGATCGCGGTGTAGCGCTTGGGCAGGCAGTAGGCGAACTTCGCCAGCACGATGTTCGGCACCGACAGCGAGCGGAAGATCGGAATCAGGCTCATCGCGTTCGGCGCGTCGACCGAGCTGTCGATCAGCGTATTGCGGTGGGTGAGGATTTCGACGGGATCGAGCACCGCCTGGTTCGAGGGCAGATCGGGCCAGACGTACAGCACCAGGTTCGACAGCATGCAGGACTTCTGCGAAGCCAGCGCCGAGTTGATCGACCGGTTGGTCAGCTCGGGACTGGCGCCGCGGAGGTCCCAGATCATCTTGTCGCCCTTGATCGTGACCTTGAGCGGATACTTGCACAGCACGTGTTCGCGCAGGTCGCCGTCGATGAACGTGTTGATCCGGCAGGTGCCGTCCGGCAGCTCGGCGATGCGGCGGCGCACTTCCGCCGCCGTATCCTCCAGGGTCTTGCGCAGGGTGGCGATCAGGTACTCCTTGCCGAACTCCTCGATGATGGCGAGGACGCGCTCCTGCAGGCGGATCACGGCGTGCAGCTTGACCTTCATGTCGGCCAGCTGGAGCTTGGGGTCGCGCACCGAGTTCTGCAGGAAGTTGACCAGGTCGCGCTTCAGCTCATACCTCTCGACGACCTTGAACGGGCACATCTTGAGGCCCTCGTCGAACTTGGATTCGGCGATGGATGGCATGCCGCCCGGCTCGATGGCGCCGTTCTCGCCTTCATGGATGGTCGAGCCCAGCCAGCAAACCAGTTCGCCCTTGTAGAACAAGGGCATGAGCATGCTCTGGTCGGTGTTGTGGATGTTGCCGTAGCGCGAGTCGTTGTGAATGAAGCCATCGCCTTCCCTCACGCCGACACTCTTGTCGTTCATCCAGTACTTGCGGATGAACTTCACCGGATACTGGCACACCGAGGCGAACGGCACGATGCCGTACGGCCCGACCTGGGACAGGTCGCCGCGCTCGGTGAAGATGGCGGAGACCAGGTCGCCCCACCGGGCACCGGGCGCCACGCCCATCTGCTCCACCATGTTGAAGCTCTCCTGGAGCGCCGACCCGAGGCGGTCGCGCACCAGGGCGATCTTGTTGGAGTCCAGGTCGCTCCGGCTCAACACCTCGTCCTCCGCGGTGGAGCGGGGGGCGATCCGGTGGTCGCGCATGATCTCGTCATCCGGCGCATAGAACAGCTGATTCTCGATCAGGAACTGGTCGATCAGCGCCTGGTCGGCGGCCGAGAGGTTGGCTCCCAGGCCCTCGCTCATGTCATTCATCACAATCTCCTCGTTGCTGTTTCGTATCGGCGAGTTACTGGCGGGCGCCGCGGCTGAACCACACCGCGCCGTAGTTGGAGGCGTGGTACGTCCAGCCCGGCTCCACCAGGTAGGTGGTCGCGCGGGTGGTGACCACGGCGGGCCCTTCAATGTAGGAGCCGGGCTTCAGCGCCGCCTCGTCATAAAGAGCCGTGTCGAGGGGCTTGTCGAAGCCCACGAAGTGGCAGGGGCGCGCGCCCACCGGCTTGACGGCGTGCTTGTCTTTCAGCGGCTTCAGGTTGTGGAACTTCACCTTGTCCAGCTTGACGTAGCTGGTCACGCGAACCGTGTTGATGCGCACGCCCGATTCGGTGGCCTGGCTGCCTTCGCCGAAACGCTCGCCGTAGCGCTCGTGGAACTCGCGGATCAGCGACAGCACGTCCTGCGGCGACCTGATGCGCGACAGCTTCGTCGCCACCGCGGTCTCGACGCGCTGGTTGCCGTAGCGCATGTCGAACTCCAGACGGAACGCCACCTGTTCCGGGGCGACGCCCTGGCGCACCAGGTCCTGCCGCCCGCGGCGCTCCAGCTCCTCGATCGTGGTGTTGAGGCGCGAGTAGTCGGTCAACAGTTTCTTCAAGCCGGTATGGAACAGCACGGTGTAGGTCGACGATTCGTGGATGTGCAACTGATCCACGTTGCCGGCGCCGAGGGCCGAAAACACCGAGCTGAACGGGGGCGCCAGCACCCGCGAGACCCCCAGCGCATTGGCGATGCCGCAGCAGTGGAGCGGCCCGTTTCCGCCGTAAGCCAGGATGGTGAACTGCTCCGGCGCGTAGCCGCGGGACCGCAGTTCCGTGGCGATGCCATTGGCCATGTTGTGGTCGACAGTCTGCTTCATGATCTTGCAGATTTCGATCAGCTCCAGGTCCAGGTCGTCGGCCAGATGCTCCTCGATCGCCATCCTGGAGCGCGCCGGATTCAGCTTGATGCGGCCATTGGCGTAGTTTTTCGGGTCAAGGTAGCCCAGCAGCAGATCGGCGTCCGTCACGGTGGGCTTCAGGCCGCCCTGGTCGTAGCAAGCCGGCCCCGGATCCGACCCTGCGCTCTGCGGGCCAATCTTGACGGAGTTGTAGAGCCGGTCGAACGAGGCGATCGAGCCGCCGCCCGCGCCCAGCGTCACCAGGTGCACCATTGGCACGCTGACCAGCCAGCGGTCGATGACCGGGTGGAAGTCATAGTGCTTTTCGCCGCCGGCGGTGACGATGCCGATGTCGAAGCTGGTGCCGCCCATGTCGGTGGCCACGACGTTGCCGAGCCCCCCTTCTTCGGACAGCAGCTCGGACGCGGCGATGCCGGCGACCGGCCCCGAGTGGACAGTCTGGAGCGCGTCGGTCGAATTGAGCTGAGCCAGGCCGCCGGAGTTGTGGTTGATCAGCATCGGCTTGTTGTAGCCGTTGGCGCGCAGGTTCAGCTCCAGGGTCGACAGACCGTGATACATGACGTTGTGCAGGAAGCCGTCGATGATGGTCGACGTCGCACGGGTGTACTCGCCCTTGCGGCCGGCGACCTGGTGCGACAGCAGCATGGGGATGGAGCCGAGCAGGTAGTCCGGATACTCGCTCCGGAAAATGGACTGGACCGCCAGTTCATGAGACGGGTTGACCACGCTGTTGGTGAGCATGACGACGATGGTCTCCGCCCCCTGGTCGACCAGCTCCCGCAGGGCCTCGCGGACTCCTTCCTCGTCCAGTTCCAGCAGCACCTCGCCGGCGTAACCGACCCGCTCGCGGATGGTGCGGATCATGGGAATCGGCACCAGCGGCTCCGGCCGCTTGGCCCGAGGCAGGTCGCGCTGCTGCTCGAATGGCAGGCCCTCGCCATAGCCGCGGGCGCGTGAAATGGGCACCACACTGCCGAAGCCGGCCGTGCAGATCAGGCCGATGCGCGGCCCTTTGCGCTCGATCAGGGCATTGGTGCCCAGGGTCGTGGAGTAGCGGACCGAATCGGCCGTGCCCAGCAGGGAGGGAACATTGATGCCCAGCTCCTCGCACGCCACGTCCAGGGCCTCGTTGAACCCCAAGGCCAGATTGTGGTGGGTGGTCAGGGCCTTGGCCTGGACATACTTGCCTTCATGTGACACGAAGCAGTCGGTGAACGTGCCGCCGATGTCCACCGAAATTCGATTGGCGCTCATTTACAGAATCTCCTCGTTGCGCATCTGTCAATGCTTGTGCCCGTCGTCATGACCGCGGCCATGACCATGTTCATGTGGCGGGTGGGTGTGCTTGGGCGGATGGACCGGAATGTCCCGCGGCATGTCGTAGGTCTGCCCCCACTTCCCGGCCTTCTCGCGCAGCGAGTCGATGTCGAGCTCGATGTCGTGAACGGGCGGATGGCCCGGAATCGTGTATTCCGTTTCCATCAGGGTGCCGCAGTGCGGACAATAGAACTCCAGCAAGGCGGTATAGGCCGGGTCCGGCGCGAAGGTGTACTCGTACTTGCTGGCGTCGATCAGCGCCGGGTGGATCTCGCGGGGGTCGCGGTCATACACCAGCAGGGCACGCTTGTAGTTGTCCCGCGCGGAGATGAGCTTGTTGCTGCATGAGCGGCAGAACCACATCTCGTCGTCGAGGTCGATGCCCAGGTATTCGGTGATTTGAACTTTCATGTTGATGTCTCCGTTACTTGATGCGGGTCAGGAGAATGTCGTGGCTCGGCGTGATCTCGAAGCTCCATCCCGCATCGACCTTTCCGGTGAAGTAGGCTTCTTCGATGATCGCGGGCCCTTCCGCCGTGGCTCCGGGCTGCAGGGCTTCGATCCTGTAAACGGGAACGGCCGTGCGCCTGCCGCCCGCCACCAGGATGGTCCGGGAACCGGTCGCCTTGGCCTCGTGGCGCGTTGACGGCGCCGAATGGATCCTGGCCCGCTGGACCGGCTTCACCACCCGCAGCTGCAAGGTGGCCACGTCGCCGGCTTTGAAGTCGCACGGCGGAGCGAACGTTGCCGTGTCGATGGCGAACTCATCCGCCCGGCCGCCGCGCTCACGGACGAGCGCCGTGCTGATCGAGCAGTCGTCAAGTGCGGCCTTCTCCGCGTACATGTCACGGCGCGCGCGTTCAAGCAGGCCCTGGTATGCCTGTTTCAGCGCCCCCTGGGCCGGGGCCTCCAGCACCACCCGGTATTCCTGGGAGACGTCCGAGAAATTGATTCCATAGGCGCTGAATACCGCGGCCAGGCGCGGAATCAGCACCCGATCCGCCCCGACGTTGGCGGCGATGGCAGTCGCCGCAAGTGCACCGGCCCCGCCGAACCCGAACAGGACCACATCGGCGCAGCTGCCGGCGAATGCGGTGATCGAACTGGCGATCTTCCCGATCCACGCGGCCTCCATCTCCTTCAAGGCGACGTCAAGGGTCCAGTTCAGCGGACCGCAGATATTCGCCTCGATGCAGGCTTTCGAGCGGCTCTCATCGAGACTGAAGTCGCCGCCGAAGAAGCTGCTCTTGTCCAGGACACCCTGAAGCAGGTATACGTCGGTGATCGTGGCTTCCTTGCCGCCCCTGCCGAAGCAGGCCGGACCGGGCAGCGCGCCGACCGATTTGGGGCCGACGCTGATCGACTTTCCGGCCGCGGCAATGATGGAACTGCCGCCGACGCCGGCGCTGAGCACGTCCGCCAGCGGAAAGGCCACCTCCACACCCTCGCAACGCCCGTTGCGGGAGGCGCGTATCACACCCTGTTCGACGACTCCGATGTCGGTGGTGGTCCCGCCGACGTCGTAGGACACCACCTTGGGATATCCATAGTGCGCCGCCAACGCCCGGGTTCCCTCCATGCCGCCGCGCGGACCCGAGCTGTAGGTCTTGACCGCCGTGGTCTTGGCCACGCGCGCGGAGCCGCCGTCATTGCGGAACACCAGCAGCGGGTTGGCGGTGTTCTGCTGCTTCAGGCGATAGTCCGCCGAGTAGAGGAAGCGCTCCATCGCGGGGTGCAGAAACGTGTTGAGGATGGCGGTCCAGCTGCGGCGGGTAAACGTCGGATCGTCCGTCAGTTCGCCGGCGCAAAGAAGCGGCATCGCTCCGAGCAGATGCGAAGGAAACTTGCGCTGGATGATGTCCTTGATGCGCGACTCGAGCGCCTTGAAGTCCGGCGCGCTCGACGCAATAACCAGGCGGCTGGCGCCGGCGGCTGCCAGCTCGTTCACCGCCCTGATGACGATCGTCTCGAATTCGACGTCGCTATCGACGGGGGTGATGGAGCGGGTCCGGTCGCCGACAATCCCTTCGAAAAGGGAGGCCAGGTGCTCCTTGGGCGTCAGCGCCGAAATCTCCGTACCGGCGGTCACCAGCAGGCCCAGGCGCGGCCCCTTGCGCTCGACGAGCGCATTCGTTCCCACAGTGGTGGAGTAGCGAATGTACTCCGCCTCCGCCAGCAGGCGGGCCACATCCGTCTCGCCATAGACACTGCCCGACACCTTTTGCAAGCCGTCGAAGAAGCACTTGCTGAGGTCATAGGGGGTGGTTACGGTCTTCGCATGGTGCACCGCGTCATCCGTGATGACGCAGAAGTCCGTAAGCGTTCCGCCGTTGTCGACGCTGATTAACAGCCCCATTGGGGTCTCCTTCCAGTTTGGTCTTCGGTCTCGAAGAGACAGCGCACACAAGTGGCCCTAAACAGACCGCAATGTGCTTCCCGGAGGGTAGAGAATCGACAACCGTCCTGAACCTCCCCCGATGGGTGGAACCTTCCGGCGGGATGGGTAGGTGCTGCCGCCGCGGCGAATGCGCAACAATTCAGTCGGTTACCCCGATTACTTCAGCGGAGTGCCGGGCGTTGAAGCGGCTTTGCCGCTTGGAGTTGGCCCGATGGACGCAATTGGCTCTTCACGTCGCCGCGTTCGACTACACTCGGGCACGGCAGAGAAAGAAGGAGCAGCATGAGGCACATCCGTTTCGACCGCGGCTATAGCCGCCGCAAGTTCCTCAATGACGCCGCGCGCGGCGTGCTCGCGAGCGGCGTGCTGCTGCCCTTGTGGAAGACCATCGCCGCAACCGGCGACATCACCAAGGCCTATCCCGAGGAATTGTTGTCGATCGAGGGTTATACCAAGGGCAGGATCAAAACCGGCGACGAAATCACCGCCGCCAATGTGGAGCACGTCAAGGATCTGCTCGAGCCGATCCGCTACGAGCAGATCGTCAAGATGGGGCGCAAGCTGAAGGTCGCCAAGACCACCACCGAGGTGATGCGCACTTCACCCTGGGACTACCTCGAGGCAACCCTGCGCAACGCGGGCAAGGCGACGTTCGACGCCAAGGGCAACGTGGTGGCGCCGGATGGCAAGCCCTGGATCGGGGGCAACCCTTTTCCCGACGCGAAAAACGGCCTGGAACTGTTCGCCAGCCAGACGCTGAGCTGGGGCCGACACGACGCCTCGTTCTACGCCTTCCGCGAATTCGACGTCGATCCCAGCGGCGAAGTGCTGTTCAGCTACGAGGGCGGCTGGGCCGAGCTGTCGCCGGTGGCGCGGGTGACCATGGAGCCGAAGCCGTATTGGCCCGGCTTCGAGGACAAGCTGCGCTATCAGACCGTGTTCTTCACCAAGCCGAATAACCTGCGCGGCACCTCCTTCCTCAACATCTGGCCCTACGACCACAGCACGTTCCCGGAGCTGTACGGCTACGTGCGCGAGTTCCGCCGCATCCGCCAGTTCCCCACCGACCAGCGCTTCGAGCCGCTGGTGCCGGGCTCGAGCCTGTACCTGTCCGACGCCTGGGCCGCGGGCGATCCGCTTTATACCTGGGGCAACTACAACATCGTCGGCCGCGGTCCCTTTCTCGCCGGCATCTCCGGCGGCTGGAACGCCGACCATCCGAACTGGGAGCACAACACCCATGGCGGCCCCAAGGGCAACTCATTCTGGGACACCACGGTGGAGCTGGTGCCGGAGGCGATCATCGTCGAGGCCGAGCCGGTCAAATTTCCGCGCGCCCCGGTGTCCAAGAAGCGCGTCTGGTTCGACGCGCGCAACCAGACCGTGATCGGCATGGTCTCCTACGATCGCAAGGGTCAGCCTTACCGCTCCTTCGACGGCGCTTATGCGCTGTACGAATCCGGCAGCAAGCGGGTGATGGACGGCAAACACCCGTACTGGAGCTGGGCTCACGTCCACGCCTCCGACATCCAGACCGGCCGGGTCACCCGCCTGGAGCAGGTACGGCAGATCGAGAACACACATTTTTCCGGCGCCAATGACCCGAAGATGTACGACCGCTATCTCACCCAAAAGGCCCTGATGGCGCTCGGCGCGGTCTGAAGCGCGGCGCATGTATTCCTTCCGCTTCCGCCTCGCGCGCTGGGTGCTGGCGCACCGCCGGCCGGCCTGGATGCTGTTCCTGGCCATCACCGTCTTCTTCGCCTGCGGCCTGCCGCGGGTGCAGTTGCGCACCATCTTCTCGGACCTGCTGCCGAAGGACGATCCGTTCGTGCAGGTGTACAAGGACCACCCCGGCTTCGGCAACCCGCTGACCATGGCGGTGATGATCAAGCGCAAGCACGGTGACATCTACAACGCCGAGACCCTGGCCAAGGTCTGGCGGTTCACCCGCGACATCGACCTCGCGCCGGGCGTGGACCACGACCAGATCCTGTCTATCACCACCGAGAAGGCGCGTTATTCCGAGGCCACGCCGTTCGGCATCGACATGCGCCCGCTGATGGGCGACGCGCCACCGCGCACGCCGGAAGAGATCGCCACCTTCCGCCACCGCGTCGACTACTCGCCCAACGTCAAGGTATTCCTGATCTCGCGCGACGACAGCGCCACGCTGGTCACCGCCACCTTCATCGAGCAACGCGTCGATTACGGCGAGGCCTTCCGCTACGTGCAGGACCTGGTGGAGCAGGCGCGCGACGCCGACCACGAGGTGGAACTGGCCGGCCAGCCGGTGCTGATCGGCTGGGTCTACCAGTACGAGCGCCAGATGATCATGATCTTCGGCGTGACCCTGGCGGCGCTGGTGCTGGCCCTGGCGCTGTACATGCGCAACCTGGTCGGCGTGCTCACGCCCGTTGTCACCAGCCTGACGGCAGCCATCTGGGCCTTCGGCCTGGTCGGCTGGCTGCACATCTCGATCGAGCCGCTGCTGATGGTGGTGCCGCTGCTGCTCACCGCGCGCTCGTTCTCGCACTCGGTGCAGTTCACCGAGCGCTACTACGAGGTCTATGCCGCCACGCGCGACCGCACCCGGGCGGCAGAGATCACCATGGGCGTGATGATGGCGCCCTCGGTGCTCGGCATCATCACCGACATCCTCGGCATCTTCATCGTCATCGCCGCGCCGATCCCGGCGATGGTGCGCCACGCCATCTTCTGCGGCATGTGGGCGGTGTGGCTCATCCCCACCGGCGTGGTGCTGATCTCGCTGCTGCTGGCCAGCCTGCCGCCACCGCACAACGTCGAGGCGCTGGCCGGGCGCGGCAAAGGGGGGCAACAAGGCCGCTTGCGCGGCGTACTGGATTTCCTCGCCGGGCTGTCGCAAGGCCGGCGCGCACGGTGGACCACCGCCGCCCTGGTGCTGCTCTCGGCCGGCGCGATCTTCGTGGCGCAGCAGATCCGGTTCGGCAACCCGGTGGAGGGCAGCAACCTGCTGTGGCCGGATTCGGAGTTCAACACCGCCGTGCGCGCGCTCAACGCCAACTTCCCGGGCGTGAACACGCTGGAGATCGTGCTCGAGGCGAAGAACCAGAAGGCGCCGGACTGGATGATGAACCTGTCCGATACGGCGCAGACCATGCTGCGCCTGCAGAACCTGCTGGAGGGCGGGCCGGCGCCGCCGCGGGCGACGCTGTCCTTCGCCGACTACGAGGCCGAGGGCAACCGCCTGTTCAACGGCGGCAACCCGAAATGGCTGCCGCTGGACCCGCGCGACGAGGCGGTGAACGCCGCTGCCGTGGGCGTGATGATGGGCTCCAGCGCCAAGAACTTCGGCAACGTGGTCAGCTTCAACATGCAGAACGGCACGGTGTCGCTATGGTACCGCGACAACAAGCAGGACACGGTGGACGCGGCCCTGGCGCAGGCCCGCGCCGCGGTAGCCGCGGTCGGCACCGACCACCCGGCGTTCCGCATCCGTCTCGGCACCGGCACCATCGCCCTGCAGGAGGCGGTGAACCAGGTCATCGCCCGCTTCCACTGGGTCGTGATCGCCGCGCTGAACCTGTTCGTGCTCATCTCGTGCAGCATCGCCTACCGCTCCCTGCTCGCCGGCGTGCTGCTGCTGGTGCCGGTGAACCTGGCCAACCAGGTGCTCTACGCCGCCATGCATCTGCTCGGGGTCGGCCTGGACGTGAATTCGCTGATTGTCGCCGCCATCGGCGTCGGCGTCGGCATCGACTACGGCATCTACCTGCTGTCGCGCATCTGCGAGGAGTTCCATGCCTGCGGCGGCGCCTGGGGAGAGGCCTTGCGGGCAGCCCTGCGCACCACCGGCAAGGCCATCCTGTTCACGGCCAGCATCATGACCCTGGGAATAGCACCCTGGTACTTCCTGTCGGGCCTGAAGTTCGTTGCCGACATGGGCCTGCTGCTCATCGTGATCATGGCCATCAACATGGCGCTGGCCCTGATCGTGCTGCCGCTGCTGGTGTGGCTGGTCAGGCCCGGCTTTGTGCACCGGCGGGACCTGCTGGTTGGGGAAGGCGTGAGCGTGGACCTGTTTACCGGCTCCGCGCCACTCCCGATGTCTACCACATCCTCCAAGTACACCCATAATGGCGGAGCCCGGGGGAGACTTCAGGGGACGCGCGGAGACAAGCGGACATGAATAACCCCGCGATTTCGCGGGGTTATTTATGGGATGGAGACTCCAGGAGACCCGTGGAGACGCCTGTAAACAAATTTTCTGGTGGAGCGGAGGAGGATCGAACTCCCGACCTTCGCATTGCGAACGCGACGCTCTCCCAGCTGAGCTACCGCCCCACTTCATCACAGTGCGTCCGCTATTTTAACAGGCTTCGCCGACATTAATACAGACCCCCGCCCCACCCCGCGGAGTGCCGGGGCGGGCGCGCGGATTTGCGCAAATTCCGGCCGAAGCCGGGGTTCCGGCGCGGCAAAAAACACTCCAGCCCCCGATGTTTGCTGGAGAGTTCATCCCCTGCCCCGGCGGGGGGCTTCCCCTCTTCGAAAAAGCCTGTTACAAGGCGCCCAAATTTGGTCGTCAAACGGATGGAGACCCGCAGCATCATGGCCGGAAGACCCGGAAAGAAGCCCGCACAGCAGCCCGCCAAACCTGCTTTCGATGAATTCGGCGAAGAGACCGAAGGCTTCGAGGACGACGTGCCCGCGGTGGATGCGAAAGGCAACCCCCTGCCCGGCAGCCGCTCGCGCGACTGGCGCGACGTCGAGCGCTACCGCGAGATCCGCGAGTTGAAGAAGCTCATCGGCGAAGACTTCGACCATCTGTTCGATGGCGACGATCTGGGCGGCGGCAGGAAGAAGAAATCCTGAGCTGTTCCGGCGCCGCCCCCGGTCGATCCGGCGGCGCGGCCTGACGCGGTCCGCAAGGCCCGCCATGCTTGAAAGGGCATGGGCGGGCCTTATCTATTGTGCATTCCGTTTTTGAGCGAATTCACACACAGGACGAGGTGCGCAGCATGCGCATGGACAAACTGACCAGCCGCTTCCAGCAGGCCCTGGGCGAGGCGCAGAGCCTGGCCGTGGGCCGCGACAACCCGCAGATGGAACCGGTGCACCTGATGCTGGCCCTGCTCGACCAGGAGGGCGGCTCGACCGCGCCCCTGCTGCAGCAGGCCGGGGTCAATGTCGACGTGCTGCGCAGCCGCCTGGACACGGCGGTCGACGCCCTGCCGCGCCTCAAGGACGCCACCGGCGAAGTGCAGGTGGGCGGCGACCTGGGCCGCCTGCTCAACCTCGCCGACAAGCTGGCGCAGCAGAAGAAGGACCAGTTCATCTCCACCGAGCTGTTCGTGCTCGCCGCCGTGGACGACAAGGGCGCGCTGGGCAAGGCCCTGCGCGAAGCCGGCGCGCGCAAGGAGCTGCTGGAGAAGGCGATCGAGACGGTGCGCGGCGGCGCCCGGGTGGATTCCGCCGGCGCCGAGGACCAGCGCCAGGCGCTGGAGCGCTACACCATCGACCTGACCGAGCGCGCCCGCTCCGGCAAGATCGACCCGGTGATCGGCCGCGACGAGGAAATCCGCCGCATCATCCAGGTGCTTTCCCGCCGCACCAAGAACAACCCGGCCCTGATCGGCGAGCCCGGCGTGGGCAAGACCGCCATCGTCGAGGGCCTGGCCCAGCGCATCGTCAACGCCGAGGTGCCGGAAGGCCTCAAAGGCAAGCGCCTGCTGTCGCTGGACCTCGGCGCCCTCATCGCCGGCGCCAAGTTCCGCGGCGAGTTCGAGGAGCGCCTGAAGGCGGTGCTGACCGACCTGTCCAAGGCCGCCGGCAGCGTGATCCTGTTCATCGACGAGATTCATACCCTGGTCGGCGCGGGCAAGGCCGAGGGCGCCATGGACGCCGGCAACATGCTCAAGCCGGCGCTGGCGCGCGGCGAACTGCGCTGCATCGGCGCCACCACCCTGGACGAATACCGCAAGTACATCGAGAAGGACGCCGCGCTGGAGCGCCGCTTCCAGAAGGTGCTGGTCGGCGAGCCGAGCGTGGAGGACACCATCGCCATCCTGCGCGGCCTCAAGGAGCGCTACGAGGTGCACCACGGCGTGGACATCACCGACGGCGCGATCATCGCCGCCGCCAAGCTCAGCCACCGCTACATCACCGACCGCAACCTCCCCGACAAGGCCATCGACCTGGTCGACGAGGCGGCCTCGCGCATCCGCATCGAGATCGACTCCAAGCCGGAGACGCTGGACCGGCTCGACCGCCGCCTGATCCAGCTGAAGATCGAGCGCGAGGCGCTGAAGAAGGAAGAGGACGAGGGCGCCAGGCGCTCGCTCGCCGCGCTGGAGGAGGAGATCGCCAAGCTGGAGCGCGAATACTCCGACCTGGAAGAGAAGTGGAAGGCGGAGAAAAGCACCGTCGCCGGCAGCGCCGGCGTCAAGGAGGAGCTGGACCGCGCCCGCACCGAAATGGATGCGGCGCGCCGCGCCGGCGACCTCGCGCGCATGGCCGAGCTGCAGTACGGCAAGATCCCGGAACTGGAGAAGAAGCTGGCGGCCGCCTCCGACACCGCGCAGAAGCGGTTCGAGCTGCTGCGCACCAGCGTCGGCGAGGAAGAGATCGCCGACATCGTCTCGCGCTGGACCGGCATCCCGGTGAGCAAGCTGATGGAGGGCGAGCGCGACAAGCTGCTGCGCATGGAGCAGGAGCTGCACAAGCGCGTGGTCGGCCAGGACGAGGCCCTGACCGCGGTGGCCAACGCCATCCGCCGTTCGCGCGCCGGCCTGGCCGACCCGAACCGGCCGATCGGCTCGTTCCTGTTCCTCGGCCCCACCGGCGTCGGCAAGACCGAGCTGTGCAAGGCCCTGGCCGGCTTCCTGTTCGACACCGAGGAAGCGATGGTGCGCATCGACATGAGCGAATTCATGGAGCGCCATGCCGTGGCGCGCCTGATCGGCGCGCCGCCGGGCTATGTCGGCTACGACGAGGGCGGCTTCCTCACCGAGGCGGTGCGGCGCCGGCCCTACTCGGTGATCCTGTTCGACGAGGTGGAAAAGGCCCACCCCGAGGTGTTCAACGTGCTGCTGCAGGTGCTGGACGACGGCCGCCTGACCGACGGCCAGGGCCGCACCGTGGACTTCCGCAACACCGTGGTGGTGATGACTTCCAACCTGGGCTCGCAGCTGATCCAGGACCTGATGGGCAAGAGCCAGGACGGCGCCTCGGACTACGACGCCATCAAGGAAGCGGTGATGGAGGTGGTGCGGCAGCACTTCCGCCCCGAGTTCATCAACCGCATCGACGAGGCGGTGGTGTTCCACCCGCTGCGCGCCTCGCAGATCCGCGCCATTGCCGAGATCCAGACCGCCGGCCTGCGCAAGCGCCTGGCCGAGCGCGGCATCGCGCTGGAGTTCAGCGAAGCGGCGCTGGCCAAGCTGGCGGAAGCCGGCTATGACCCGGTGTACGGCGCGCGGCCGCTGAAGCGCGCGATCCAGGCCCTGGTGGAGAACCCGCTGGCGCGGGACATCCTCGACGGCCGCTTCGCCAACGGCGACACGGTGAAGGTGGACGCGACCCTGGGCGGAGAGCTCAGGTTCGAGCGCGCCGGCTGAACCCGCCCGCTCGTCCTCCCCGCGCGGGCGCGGGCGTCGACTCTGGTCATCCTTCCGCCGGATCAAGTCCGGGGGAAGGATGACCGGCGCTAAGTCCTAAGTCGCCGTCATCTCCGCCAGCCCCGCCTCCCGCGTCACCTGCCCCTTGTAGCCCAGCTCGCGCCGCGCCTTGGCGTCGTTGACCGTGACCTGCTCCCCGGCGAGCAGGACCGCGGTGCGCGACACCGGCGGGCCGCCCTTGAGCCGGAACGCGCGCCAGATGAATTCGCACACCGAGGCCAGGGCATAGACCAGGCTGCGCGGGATTTTCCGCTCGCCCGGCTCGACGCCCTGGCTGCGCGCCATCGCGGTGATGAACTGGCGGAACTCGACCGGCGCGCCGTCGGTGAGAAAATAGATTTCGCCGGGCCGGCCGCGCTCCGCCGCCAGCAGCGCGCCCTCGCAGACGTTGCGCACGTGGCAGCTGGAGGTGAGGTACCCGCCGCCGCCGATCCAGGCGAACTGGCCCTTGCGCATCACCTCCAGGATCTTCGGCAGCACCGCGGTATCGCCCGCGCCCCAGATCAGCCGCGGCCGCACCACCACCACTTCCAGGCCCTTGCCGTTGGCGGCCAGGGCCACGGCCTCGGCCTCGCCCTTGGTGGCGGGGTACAGCCCGACCGGCCGGCTGGCCCGCGGCCGGGTCTCGTCCGCGTCGTGGATCGGCGAGCCGTCGGCCAGCACCGCCTCGGTGCTGACATGCACCAGCCGCCGCACGCCGGCGGCGCGGGCCGCCTCGATGACGTGGGCGGTGCCTTCCACGTTGACGCGGTGGAACTCGGCGGGGTCGCCCCAGTCGTCGACCTTGGCGGCGCAGTGGAACACCACCTCGGCCCCGGCCATGCCGGACTGCATCGCCGCCACGTCCACCAGGTCGCCGGCCTGCGGCTCGGCGCCCAGCTTGCGCACGGTTTCCATCGCCGCGAGCGAGCGCGCCAGCGCCGTGACGCTGTCGCCGCGGGCGACGAGGGCATGGATGAGGTTGCGGCCCAGAAATCCGGAGCCGCCGGTGACGAAGGCTTTCATGGGCGTCCTTTGCCTGCCTGTTCTTTGCCGCAGATTAGCGCGGCGCCGGCCGCGGTGGAAGCCGGGAGACCCCTAGCGCCGGGCGCGGAAAAAGTCCCGCAGCAGCGCCCCGCACTCCTCCTCCAGCACCCCGCCCTGCCATTGCACCACATGGTTCAGGCGCGGCCGGCCGATGACGTCGTAGACCGACTCGACCGCCCCGGCCTTGGGATCACGGGCGCCGAACACCAGCCGCCCGACGCGGGCATGGACGATCGCCCCGGCGCACATGATGCACGGCTCCAGGGTGACATAAAGGGTGGTGCCGGTGAGGCGGTAATTGCCGAGGCGCGCCGCGGCCTCGCGCATCGCCAGCATCTCGGCATGGGCGCTGGGGTCGTGCAGCCCGATCGGCCGGTTCCACCCCTCGCCGATCGCCTGGCCGTCCTGGACCAGGACGGCCCCGACCGGGACTTCGCCCGCTGCCGCCGCGCGCTGGGCCAGGGCCAGGGCATGGCGCATCCATTTCTGATCCACGCCGGCCAGCCCGCCCGCCCCCTGCGGAAAGGGGCTGGAGCCTGCCCCGGCGGCGGTTGACGTCGGGGAAGGGGGAGCGGCAAGAGCCAGCTGCTGGGCAATGGCCTCCAGCACGCGACCCGGCTCGTCCAGCACCTCGCTGGCGCCGAAACGCAGCACCCTGAAGCCTTGCGCCTCGAGCCAGGCGCAGCGCTGCGCAACGTGCGCCGCTTCCGCCTCTGAGGGCTCGCTGGGATCGACTTCAACGACCAGGCGGGCCTCGGCACAAAGGAAGTCCGCAAAATGAGGCCCGAGCGGAACCCGCCGCCGGAACTTGCAGCCTTCGACCGGGCCGCGGCCGAGCTGCTGCCAGAGCTTCCGCTCCGCCGGCGTCATCGCGGACCGCGGCGGGCGCGCACGGGGCATTTCGGGGAGATGTCCGGCCATGGCCACTACCTCTCCCCTGCCCCTTCCCGCAAGGGGAGGTGGGTTCTTTGGCAAGGGCGGCTCCGGGTCCAGGCGGTCATTGCCGGCCAGTTTAAGGCCCGCCATCGCCCCGACCAAATCGGCGCCCGCAAAAAAGCCCGGCAATTTCGCAACACCTGCGGTCCTCAAGACCTGCTCCCATCCCCTTGCACACCAAGGAAATTGGTACTGCGCAGTTCGATTGGTGACGCCTGTTTCACGCCGGAATCCTCATGCGTTCGGATGAAGTTCCCCGCCGGCGAGGGGCATAGCGTCCTGCCCCAGTCAGGGAAAGGATTCCGGATTACCGATCGCCTTCCATCAGGGCCGGGGCCACAGGGGATGTGGCACGCCGGCCGCTCCGGCCCTCCTCCTCCAGCTTTCGGCATCGGTACCGCTTGGCAGCAGCTTTGTTGTGCGCGGCAAACCACACCAACGACTGGAGGAGTCCCATGGCACGATCGACGCAGGGAAGCAGCGGCACGCATCCCGGTTTTCCCCAAGGCAATCTGTCGCGGCGCCGGTTTCTCGGCGACGCTTCGAAGTTCGCCACGGCCGGCGCGCTCGCCGGCTGGCTGCCGGCGTTCCGCATCACGGCGGCGGAGGCGGCGTGCTCCACGCCGTCCAACTTTCCCGCCGGCATCACGCTGTACCAGCAGGCCTACATCAACTGGGCGCGCGACATCGCGGTGAATCCGATGTGGACCTGCGCGCCGGCGACGCCGGCCGACGTCGTCGCGGTCTGCAACTGGGCGCGCACGCAGGGCTACAAGGTGCGCCCGCTCGGCGCCATGCACAACTGGTCGCCGCTGACCGTGCCGGCCGGCGCGAGCTGCCCCAACATCATCCTGGTCGACACCAAGCAGCATCTCACCGCGGTCTCGGTCAACACCGCATCCACGCCCAGGACGGTCACCGCGCAGACCGGCGTCACCATGGAGAGCCTGCTGACCACGCTGGAGGGCTACACCCTGGGCGTGAACGCCTGCCCCGCCCCCGGCGACCTCACCCTCGGCGGCGCGTTGGCCATCGACGGGCACGGCACCTGCATCCCCAAGACCGGAGAAACCCTGGTCTCCGGCAACACCTACGGCTCCCTCAGCAACCTGATCCGCTCGCTCACGGCCGTGGTGTGGGATGCGGGCAGCGGCCAGTACGCGCTGCGCACGTTCCAGCGCACGGATCCAGGCTGCGCGGCGCTGCTGACCCATATCGGCCGCGCTTTCATCACCGAGGTGACCCTGCAGGTCGGCACCAACCAGCGCCTGCGCTGCCAGAGCTGGTTCGACAAGACCGCCGCCGAAGTGTTCGCGCCGGCGGGCTCCTCCGGCAATACCTTCATCAACTACCTCAACAGCGCCGGGCGGGTGGAGGCGATCTGGTTCCCCTTCACCCCCAAGCCCTGGCTGAAGATCTGGAGCGTGGCGCCGTCCAAGCCCTGGACTTCCACCGAGGTGGACCAGCCGTACAACTACTCCTTCAGCGACGGCATCGACCAGTCCATCGTCGACGCGCAGGCCCAGTCCGTGCTGAACAACCCTTCCTCCACGCCGGACTTCGGCACCAACCAGTACAACGTGGTCGCTTCCGGCCTGGTGGTCACCGGCACCTGGGACATCTGGGGCTGGTCGAAGAACACCCTGCTCTACATCAAGCCGACCACCCTGCGCGTCACCGCCAACGGCTACGCCGTCATCACCAGCCGCGCCAACATCCAGCGCGCCATCAACGAGTTCTACGTGATGTACTCGGCCAAACTCGCCGCCTACCAGGCCAACGGCCAGTACCCGATGAACGGCCCGGTGGAGATCCGCGTCACCGGCCTGGATCAGCCTGCCGACGTGGTCGGCATCAGCGGCGCGCCCTCGCCGCAGTTGTCGGCACTGCGGCCGCGGCCGGATCACCCGGAGTGGAACGTGGCGGTGTGGTTCGACATCCTCACCATCCCCGGCACCCAGTACGCCGCCCAGTTCTACCGCGAGGTGGAGCAATGGATGTATGCCAACTACGCCAGCTACGCCACCGTGCGGGTGGAGTGGTCCAAGGGCTGGGGCTACGGCAGCAGCGCCGCCTGGAGTGATCCCACCGCCCTGGGCAGCACCATCCCCAACAGCCTGCGCACCGGCCAGGCCGCCGGCGACAACTGGGATGCGGCGAAGGCGACGCTGGACGCGTTTGATCCCTCGCGGCTGTTCAGCTCGCCGCTGCTGGATACCCTGTTGCCCTGAAAGAGCCGTGGATGCGGCGCGGCCGGGCGGCCGCGCCGCATCACGGCTTCAGCGCACCGATCGCCACCAGCAGGTCGACATAGCGCTGCACGCCCTGCGCCGACACCTGCTCCAGCTCCTGCAGCCGCAGCAGGCAGGTCATGCACAGATCGTAGGCGCGGTAGCAGCAATGCATGATCAGGCAGAGCTGCCTGAGCTGCGCCGCATCCAGCGCCTCCGGCACAAAGTAGTTGCGGACGTAGACCAGGTCCGCCTCCAGCAGCTGCTTGGTACCGGCGAGCTGGCGGTGGTCGATGGTCACCGGCGACAGGTCGTAGACTTTGATGCCCTCGAAGCAGAACGGCAGGAATCCCTGCGCGCGCAACTCGTGGTCGATCTCGCCGCAGCCGGCTTGTCCCTGGTACAGCGTGGCGAAGGACACTTCCGTCTGCACCACCACCGCCTGCCGCAGCTTGTCGCGGCCATGGCGCAGCACTGCCAGCTCGCCACCCTGGATGTCGAGCTTGAGGAAATCGATGGGTTCCAGCTCCGCCAGGTCGTCCAGCCGCCGCGTCCGCACCGGCATCTCCTCCAGCACCTGCGCATCGGCCCTGAGCAGCGCGAAGGTCTCCAGCACCAGCGGATCGGGCGGCAGCGTGCTGGTAAGCCCGGAATGGCGGCAGACCCTGAGGGTCTGCGCGCCGCCATCCCCCAACGCCCAGGGCAGGTAAGTCTCCAGCGGTCCCTTGGCACGGTTCAGCGCTTCCAGCGCCGCCGGCTGCGGCTCGAACCCGGTGACGCGGCACAGGCCGGCGTCCAGCATGCCGCGGTAAGGCGGCGCCGGGCCGATCGGATTGGCGCCGATGTCCACCACATGAGCCGGGCGCGCCGGCGCGAGCACCTCGCGGAGCACCAGCGCGGCAGCATTCTGATCCATCATGGCTCCCGTTCCGCGCTCGCGCCGGCGGGAGCCGGCGTCAAGCGAAGCGCTCTGCGTACAACTCGGGCTTGAAACCTACCAGAGGCGCGCCCCGCCCCGTCTCCAGCACCGGCCGCTTGATCATCGAAGGTTGCTCCAGCATCAGGGCGATCGCCTTGGCCTCGGTCAGGTTCCCGCGCTGCGCCTCGGGCAGCTTGCGGAAGGTGGTACCGGCGCGATTCAGCACCGCTTCCCAGCCCACCGCCTTGACCCAGGCTTCCAGCCGTTTGCGGTCGATGCCGGAGGCCTTGTAGTCATGAAAAGCATAGTCCACGCCGCGCTGTTCCAGCCAGGCGCGGGCCCTCTTCATGGTGTCGCAGTTCTTGATGCCGTAGATGGTCACGCCGGACATCGGCTCGCTCCCCTTCGATTGCGGCAACAATAACGCTCGCAGCCTGCGATCGGCAACGCGCGGCCGACGCCCGCTTCATCAGGCGGCCCGCGCCGAGGCTCAGTTCGGCCAGGCCGAACCGAGAATGATCGAGCAGAAGTTCTGGCGGACGTAGTGCATGTCCTTCAGCGCCAGCACGTCGGCCTTCACGTTGCCGAATGTCGTCAGCGGCTTCTTGATGATGCCGTTGGCGAAGTGCTCGATGATGTTTTCCTTGAAGTTCGCCTCGCGTGGATGATGGACGCAGACCTGGTCACGCTGTTCGTGCGTGAAGTCGTGATAAGCGATACCGAGCACGTCCATTTCCACGCCAGCGGTCACCAGAGCGATGGTGGGGCGCATGTGCTCGGGAATGCCGGGTGTGGTGTGGAGCGCGATTGCGGTCCATACG
>Ga0070741_10003481_pt1 | contig 39031 bp, 41 predicted proteins | sample Coa_R1_4_FD_66440 | JGI IMG/M metagenome (GOLD analysis project Ga0070741, IMG submission 66440) | Surface soil microbial communities from Centralia Pennsylvania, which are recovering from an underground coalmine fire - Coalmine... | ecosystem: Environmental > Terrestrial > Soil > Unclassified ...
GGCGGGGATTCAGCCCCGCTGAAGCGGATTGCGGGTACAGGGCACCGCTGGCTCCCCGCCTAGCACGGTCACCACGCCCGAGTATACGTGCCGGGCAGGACACGAAGGCTTCGCCGGCCGGCGACCCGCCGACGCCTCAGAACCAGGGGTCGCGGCGCACGTATACGGCCCAGCGCGAGACCGGACGGAACCCCATCGCCTCGTACATCCGCCGGCCCAGCTCGGTCGGGTGGAGCCACGCAAGGTCGGCGAGGTCCTTCCGGTCCTCGAGCGCGAAGGCCGTGATCGCGGTCCCGATCCCTCTGCGGCGGGCCCTCACGACGGTCCCGACCCCCGAACACGCCGAGGGCGCGCTCGTGAAGGTGGGTCGAGGCGCACGCAACCGGCTCGCCTTCCAGCCTCGCGAGGTACACGCGGGTCTCGGGACCCTCGAGCACGTCCGGCACGATCAGCCGACGGGCCACCTCGCGAAGCATGCCGAAGGCCTCGATGTTCACCAGCGCGGCCTGCCACAGCTCCTCGGGCGTTCGCACGCGTAGGAGCTCGACGCCTTGGGGCGGGTCTGGGGCGGCGACCTCGTCGAGGAAGGCCGACATCGCCGGGCGCTCGGTCGCGAGCTCGAGCGCCATCATCTCGATCGCCCGGTCGACGTCGGGGTGTCGCCCCACCTCGACCTCGATCGCGAACCTTCGCCCACGCCAGCGGAACCACTGCTCCGCGATCGCGATCGCTTCGAGCGGGTCGTCGGGCTTGCGCGCGACCAGGGCGGCGTTCAGCTCGTCGTCTGCGAGGTCGGTGACGGCGAGCAGGAGCCCGTTCATCTCGACAAGGACATGGCCCTCGAGGTGCAGCACCCGGTCGCGGCGGGCGGCGATCACACCCTCGCGAACGCGCTCCGCCACCTCCCGCTCGTCCTCACGCTCGGCCATCACCCAGCCAGCCTAGATGCCGGAACGTACGCCGGTGTTCGGTAGGCTCCGGGCGTGACCGCCGTCGGCGCGCTCTTGGTGGACTTCGACGGGACGGCCTGCACGGTCGACGTCGCCGAGGTGCTCCTCGCCCGCTTCGGCGAACCGGGGTGGGAGCGCTACGACGAGATGGTCGACCGGGGCGAGATCGGGCTGCGCGAGGCAGCCCGCATCCAGTCCTCGATGCTCCACAGCACGCCCGAGGAGATGACCGCCTACGCGGTCGAGCACGGGGCGCTCGACCCGACGTTCGCCCCCTTCGTGGCGTGGGCCGAGGCTTGCGGGCTGCCGCTCACGATCGTCTCCGACGGGTTCGGCTTCTACATCCAGCCGATCCTGGAGGCGGCGGGGCTCGAGCGTTTGGAGGTCGTCACGAACCAGCTCGTGTTCGACGGCGGTGGGCCGGCGCTTCGCCACCCGGACGGGCACCCCGAGTGCGTGGGGTGCGGGACCTGCAAGATGCTCGTGGCCCTGCGCGCCAGGGAGCGCTCGGGCTCCGTGGCGTTCGTCGGCGAGGGGCAGTCCGACCGCTACGGCGCCCTGTACTCGGACGTCGTGTTCGCCAAGGATCGGCTCGCGGAGATCTGCGAAGCCGATGGCGTCCCATTCCTGCCGTGGAGGACGTTCGACGACGTCCGCGAGGCGCTCGAGTCGATGGAGACGCCGCCGGGGGCGGTTGACCCCGAGCGCTGCCCGGGCTGGCGGAGCCCGCGATGACCCAAGCCCGGACCTCGGGGTGAAGCGCCCACCCGGGCGCCATGAAGAAACGAGCACCGCCATACAATCGGATGCAGAGGCGTCTAGGAGAGGAGGTGAGCCATGCACGCCTTCGGTATCGCGGTTCTTCTGGGGCTCGCCGTCATGATCGTGGCGGCGCTGGCCGAGCGGTACCTGGTCAGGATCCCCGAGGTGCGTGCGCTCGTGTTCCTCGGCCTCGGAATCATCGCCGCGTGGGCGATGGACTTCGGCCTGTGGCGGGAGTGGGCCGTGCCCACCCGGGCAGGCTGGTTGGACACCACGCTCACCGGCGTGATCCTCGGAGGCGTCGCGCACGTCTGGCACGTCCTGCTCAGGTTCGTCGAGGGCATCTCCCGCAAGGTCACGGACGAGGCCACGACGATCGAGCGGACACAGCTTCGCGCCGCCTGATCGAGCCCCAAGGTTCCGAGCCTTCGGCCGCGGCCCGTGGTGTGGGGCCCGCCGGGGGCTCGAACCGTCTCCCGCCCCGGTCTGCAGCGCGGTCTCCGGCGCGACGCCGCTCAGCGCACCGTGAGCGAGGTCTCCACCGGGACGGGGTTCGCGATGATGTCGAGCACCGGAGAGGTCTCCTGCACGTATCGGCAGAGGTCCTGGAGCTCCTCATCCGAGGCGTTGCCGGCCTTCGCGGTGCCCCGCACCCGGATCGCGGTGAAGCCGGGCCGCGGACCCTCGGCGATCCCCACGAAGTTGCGCAGGTCGAGGTCGCCCTCCACCTCGTACGTGAGCTCCTCGAGGTCGTAGCCCCGCGCGGCCGCGTTGTAGACGAAGCCCACCGCGTAGCAGAACCCGAGGGCCGCGAGCACCAGCTCGACGGCGTTGGGCCCGCTGTCCCTGCCGAGCAGCACGTCGGGCTCGCAGCCGGTGAGCTCGTGCGTCCGGGCGTGCGGCACCTCCTGCCCCGCGTGGACGAACGAGGAGATCTCCCCACGGCTCGTGCTCCCCTCCCGCCAGCTCGTCCTCGCCCTGAAGGTGAACCGAGCGATCCCCGGATCACCCTCGATGGCCTGGATGGTCTGCACCAGCCGGGCGACGTCCACCCCGTTCCTCGTCACGGTCGTGTCCATGGCTCCTCCTCTCCTCGGTAGGCTCCGCCGGTCCCTCAGCGCCGCTCCGCCAGGATCCCCCGGAGGCTGATCAGCGCGCCGACGACGAAGATCGCGACGGCCAGGTAGATCAACCCGAGGTGTCCGAGCGTGTCGAAGTCGTTCGGGTAGTGGGCGGGAAGGGCCACCGCGAGCCCGAGCACGGGCGCCGCCACCGCGCCCACCCAGGCCCACGCCTGTCCCCTCCGCACGCCGAACGCAACGAGGAACAGCACCGCCAGTCCCGTCGCGGCGATGAACCCCGACACCGCTATGTGCAGGTGCGAGACGTACTCGAACAGCGAGGGGCTGAAGGCCTGGATCTCGTCCTTGCTCGCGCTCACCTCGTTCGGCCCGATCCCGAGCTCGAGGAACGCGTCGGTGAAGTTCCGGATGAAGAAGATCACCGCGTAGCCGACGAACCCCACCGCCGCGAGGCCCATCAGCCAGCTCCCGATACGGAGCGCCCGGGCTCCCTCCGGTTCCTCGGCTCGGGCGCCGATCGCCGCGCTCGCCATGTCCCACCCCTCCCTTCCCGGGTGCCGTCCACTCCCTCAGAGACGCTGGAACCTCGGGGGGTAATGCGCGTCCGCCGCGATGCAATAAGGTCGTGGTCCGCGGCGTCTTGGGGGTGTGACCGGCGACGTCGGCACGGTGGGGGGATGTCGTGACGGTCGAACCGAGGACCGCTCGTTCGAAGGAGGACTTCGAGGCGATGGCGACGCAGGCCATCCCGGGGCTGTACGCCCTCGCCCGCCGGCTCACGGACCAGGGCCCCGAGGACCTCGTCCAGGAATGCCTTCTCCGCGCCTACCGGGCCTACGGGGAGCTCGAGGACGATGCGGCCGGCCCCGCATGGCTCCGACGGATCCTCGTGAACGCCTTCCGCGACCGCCTGCGCAAGGAGATGCGGAGCGTGGGGGAGGTTACGCGAACGAGTCGGGGTTGCTCACGAAGGGAGCGAGACGATGACCCCGGAAGGACGGCTTATCCCCTGCTCGGAGGCCGTCGAGCGGCTCTGGGAGTACCTGGACCGGACGCTCACGCCTGAGGACCAGGCCCGCGTCGAGCAGCACCTCGCCTTCTGCCGGAGGTGCTGCGGCGAGCTCGAGTTCGCCCGAGAGCTCCGGGCCTTCCTCGCGACCGCCGCCGCCGACGAGATCCCGCCCGACGTGCGGGAACGACTGAAGGGGTTCGTCCGCGAGTTGGGAGGATGACGCGATGAGCGAGGATCTCCTGTACCAGACGGAGGTGAAGGCGGCCGTCCAGGCAGCCTACTCGGCGATCGGCTCGGGCGGCGGCGAGCCCGTGGCCCGGCGCCTGTACACCGAGGAGCAGCTCGCCGGGCTGCCGGCCGCCGCGATCGCGTGGGCGCTCGGGGTGGGCAACCCGGTCCTGCACGCGGAGCTCCGTCCCGGAGAGACCGTCCTCGATCTCGGCTCCGGAGGCGGGGTCGACACGATCCTGGCCGCGCGGGAGGTCGGCCCCACGGGGCGGGCGATCGGGATCGATCTGCTCGACGAGATGGTGGAGCGGGCCCGAGGTCACGCGCGGGAGGCGGGGGTCGAGCACTGGACCGAGTTCCGACGGGGCGAGATGGAGGACATCCCCCTCCCCGAGGCGAGCGTGGACGTCGTGATCTCGAACGGCGTGATCAACCTCTCGCCGCGGAAGTCCCGCGTCCTGGCCGAGATCCACCGGGTGCTCCGACCCGGCGGCCGGATGTGCGTCGCCGACCTCACCGTCGAGGACGACCTCCCACCGGAGGTCCTCACGAGCGACGCCGCCTGGGCCGGCTGAGTGTCGGGGGCCATGGCGGAGCGTGTCTTCGCCCGGAAGATGGAGAAGGTGGGGTTCGCCGACGTGTGGATCGGCGAGAAGATCCCCTACGGGATCCACGACGCCGCGCTCTACCCGCTTTTCACACCGGAGCTGATCCGGCTCATGGAGCGGCTGATCCCACCCGACCGACAGGGCTCCGTCGCGATCGCGGTCATCGCGAAGGCCCGCAAGCCGTAGGAGATCCGTCCGACGCCGTCGCCCTGGGGAGCGGAGCCACCCCGGACGGCGCGCCCCTCGCGGTGGCCGCGGGATTCGAACCCGCGAGGGGTTGCCCCCTACACGCTCTCCAGGCGTGCCCCTTCGTCCGCTCGGGCAGGCCACCGTGACGAGTCTAGCGGCGGCGTGCGCAGCGTAGTCTGAGGCCGTGGGCGAGCGGGCGGTCGTCGTCGGCGCGGGCGCGATCGGGGTCGCCTGCGCGCACTACCTCTCCCTCGAGGGGTTTGAGGTCACGCTGGTCGACCGTGGAGAGGTCGGCCGCGGATGCTCGTTCGCGAACGCCGGGCTGATCGTGCCCGGTCACTCGCAAGCTCTTCCCGCTCCCGGTGCCGTCCGCGAGGGGATGCGTCATCTGCTCCGGCGGGGCGGGCCGTTTGCGATTCGGCCGCGACCGGACGCGGAGCTCGCCAAGTGGCTGCTTGCGTTCCGACGTTCGTGCACCACGGAGCGCTGGCGGCGGACGACCCGCGTCCTCACCGATCTCAGCCGGATGAGCCACGAGCTCTTCGAGGAGCTCGTCGACTCGGGCTCGACCCGCTTCGGGTACGAGCGCGGGCCGCTTATCAACGCGTACCTGTCCGAGGACTGGGAGGACCGCGCGGAGGCGTTCGCTCGCCAGCTCGAGGTGCTGGGGTTCTCCTCGAAGGTCCTTGATCGCCACGAGCTCGCCGAGCTCGAGCCGGCGCTCGGCGACCCCGTGCGGGGCGCGCTCGTCGTGGAGGATCAGGGCTCGGGCGACTGCTTCGCGTACGTGCGCTCGCTGGCCGAAGCGCTGCCCGCCCGCGGCGTGCGCGTGCTCGAGCGAACGCCGGTGCACCGCGTCACCGTTCGAAGGGCGAGGGCGATCGGCGTCTTCACCCCCGAGCCCGTCGGCGAGATCGAGGCCGACCTCGTGGTGCTGGCCGCGGGCGCCTGGACGCCCGCCCTCACTGCGTCGCTCGGGCTCCGGCTCCCGATCCAGCCGGCGACCGGCTACAGCGCGACGTTCCGCGCGTGGCCGGGGATGCCCAGGCGTCCGGTGATGCTCGACGAGGCGCACGTGGTCCTGCTCCCGCTCGGCGACCGACTGCGGTTCGCCGGCACGCTCGAGCTGGCGGGGTTCCGGAAGGCGCCGGACCCGATCCGGTATCGCGCCGTGGTCCGGGCGGGGAACGCCGCGCTTCGCGAGCCGCCACCCACCGATGGCCGGGCGTGGTTCGGGTTCCGGCCGCTCACGCCCGACGACCTGCCGGCGATCGGCTGGGTGCCAAACGTTCGCAGCGTGATCGTCGCCGCCGGTCACGGGACGCTCGGGTTCACGCAGTCCCCTGCGACGGGCAAGCTCGTCGCCGAGCTCGCGGCGGGCAAGCCGAGCTCGCTCCCCATGGAGCCCTTCCGCCCCGATCGCTTCTGAATGTCGGGCCCGCCGGGTTCACCGGCCCTCCGCGCGATCGTCTCGTCGACCGCCCACGTCGATCAGCGACCTGCTCCCGATGAACGAGCACGGCTGCGACGTCGACGACTGCATGGACCTGATCGTCCAGGACACGCTCGAGGCCAAGCCCCGCGACGAAATGACAGCCTTGTACGACGTGTTACGGATGCACTCGGCGCGGGCGATGTGGCGACGGTTCATCGACCTCCTCAACGCGAACGCGACGTTGCAGGAGCACGGCACCTTCGCTGCAGTCGTCGTGCGGCGCGCATCCGCCGTCTCGCCGGGAACCGGGAGCGCGAGCTGGGCGACGGCGCGAAGGAGGACGACGCGCTGTTGACGCCGCTCGACCATCGCGTCGGTGGGCAGCCCGTCGATGGTATCGATGAGCGCCGCAATATCGTCGAGGATGAGCTCGTCGCTGGGGTTTGAGATCGTACTTGGCGCGGACCTCAGCTGCGTAGTCTGATCCGCGGCTCATCGTCCGGCCAGCTGTCGGCGGTGATCCGGTCATCGATCGCGCGGAATGCGCGTGCGAGCTCGGCTCGCGTGGCCTCGAGCAGGCGCTGCGCCTCCTCGAGTGCTGCTTTGAGCGCGGCGTTCTCCACTTCGAGCTCGTCAGCTCGGACGGCATGCTCACCGAAGACGCCAACGCGCCAGATGCGCGGCATCGTCCTGAAGGCGCCGAACGCGGGTGAGTCAGGGCGGAGCAGCCGCAGGTAGTCGGGCGGCTTCTCCCCGCGTTGCAGGGCGGCTGCTCGTTCGCGGGCCATCGCCGCGAGGATCGCCGGGATGCGAACCACCGGGACGTTCTGGTCCTCCTCCGCCACGCGCATCTGCTCGAGCACGGCCGTCGCGACCGTCACGAACGCCTCCTCGCGCGTAGGCTGTGTGACTTGGATGTCGTCGAGCTCGTCGTCGTGGACTTCCATCGGGATTCCTCCTTGGAGGTCGTGAGTGGCGCGGTGGGACTCCGAGCACCGGGGACCCATGGGCGGGGCCTGCGCTGGGGCTTCAAGTACGAGACGAAGTTCTCGGACGGTCCGCAGCTCCTAGGGGAAGGCGAGTATCGGCCCCGCACCGTGCTTCTGAACACGGCCGAAGGTCCATATTGTGCGAGGCGCGTGCGGGGCGCCCGTTCGTATGGCGGAGGCGGCGTGATTCGAACACGCGAGGGGCGGTTTAGACCCCTAACCGCTTTCGAGGCGGTCCCGTTCGTCCACTCCGGCACGCCTCCGCCGGCGAGTCTAACAAGCCGGCCTTCGACGTCCCGGCCCTCAACGTTCTCGGCCCTCGATCGGCGTGCGGTCAGCTCGCCTCACGGAGCGCTGACGCGGGTCGACCACCTCCGTTCGCTGCGTCCTCAGCGCCGGTCGTGATCGCCGGCTCTCAGCGCCGGTCGCGGAAGAACTCGCGCAGGACCTCGGCGCACTCGTGCGCGAGGACCCCGGAGACGACCTCGACGCCGTGGTTCAGCCGCGGATCGCGAACGAGGTCACCCAGCGAGCCGACGAACCCTGCCTTCGGATCCGCCGCTCCGAACACGAGCCGGTCGACCCGGGCGAGCACGAGCGCTCCCGCGCACATCGCGCAGGGCTCAAGCGTGACGTAGACCGTGCAGCCTTCGAGGTGCCAGGTCCCGAGCCGACCGGCGCCCTCCCGCAGGACGATGACCTCGGCGTGCGCGGTCGGGTCCCGAGCGCGCTCGCGCGCGTTTCCCGCTCGGGCGAGCACGTCCTCCCCGCGGGCGAGGACCGCCCCAACCGGAACGTCGCCGGCCGACCGGGCGTCCCGCGCCTGCTCCAGCGCGAGTCGCATCATCCGCTCGTCGAGCACAGTCCGGTCGGATGGGATGCGGTCGGGGGGGTCCATCGGGCACTTCTCCTCAGTACACGTCCAGATCACGGAGCCGATCGTCCGAGATGCCGAAGTAGTGGGCCACCTCGTGGGCCACGGTGTGCGCGACGATGGACCGCAGCCGATCCGCGTCGCGGCCGGCCTCGCGCTCGATCGTGCTCCGGTACAGCGTGATGGTGTCGGGGAGCACCCCGAAGTAGCCGGCGCCTCGCTTGGTGAGCGGGACGCCGTGGTAGCGGCCGAGGAGGTTCGGATCGCTCCGCGGAGGCCGCTCCTCGATCAGGATCTCCACGTTCTCGATCCGCTCCCGCACCCACTCAGGCAGCGAGTCGACGGCCTCGGCTACCAGGTCCTCGAACCGATCACGACCCTGCACGCACATAGCCTACGTGGCCCGCGGTGATGGACGCCCCGCCGGCCGTACGCTTGTGGCCGACCGACGAGGAGGGAGATGACGAGCATGGTGGTCTGCGTTCCCGTGACGGCCGAAGGATGGATCGACCCGCGATGGGGACGGGCGGATCGGGTGGCGCTCGCTGAGGTGGCCGACGGCGCCGTGGTGAGCTGGAACGAGCTGGATGTCGGCTGGAGCCGGGCCCACGATGCCGGCCCCGAGGGGTCGCACCACGCCCGCATCGCTCGCTTCCTCATCGAGCACCGCGTCGAGGCGGTCGTGGCAAACCACATGGGCGAGGGGATGCTGAACATGCTCCGGCGCATGGGCCTCGACGTCCGGCTGGGTGCCCAGGGTGACGCCCGCGCGGCCGCGGCGGCGCTCGCCGGGTAGCGCCGCCGACTCCACGAGCCGGACGGTGCCGGCGGCCCGTCAGGATCTCTTGGCGGCAAGCGCGGAGATCGCCTCGAGCACGCATCGGTGCGCAAGCGCCGCGGTCACCTCGGCCGAGTCGTACGGGGGGCAGACCTCGACCACGTCCATGCCCACGAGCTCGACCCGCCCGACGACCTGGCGAACGGCGCGCAGGAGCTCGCGCGGCAGCAGTCCGCCGGGCTCGGGCGTTCCGGTGCCGGGCGCGCCCCCCGGGTCGACCACGTCGATGTCGATCGAGAGGTAGATACAGTCCGGCCCGTCGAGCGCCTCCGCGATCGCGTCCTCGATCACGGCCTCGGCCCCGCGCTCCTCGATCTCGACCATCCGGTGCCATCGAAGGCCCCGCTCGCGCATCCACTCGAAGGTCTCGCGCTCGGGCCAATAGCCCCTCAGGCCGACCTGCACGAAGTTCCGCCCCTCGATCCACCCCTCCTCGATCAGCCGTCGCATGGGGGCGCCGTGCGAGATCAGTGAGCCCCACACGTCGTTGCCGGTGTCGGCGTGCGCGTCGAAATGCACGATCCCGACCTTCCGCGGGTCCAGGTGCCTGGCGACCGCCGCGGCGGACGGGTATGTGACCGAATGGTCGCCGCCGAGAACGATCGGGATCGCGCCGGTCCGTGCCACCCGCAGCACCTTCTCGTGGATCACACGCAGCCCGCGGGCGAGGCGCGAAGGCACCACGGGCGCGTCGCCCGCGTCCACGACCTTCACCTTCGAGAGCACCTCGGTCTCGAGCTGGATCGACCACAGATCACCCGCGTGGTAGGTCGCGGCGCGGATCGCCCTCGGTCCGAAGCGCGCGCCGGGTCGGTTCGAGGTTCCGTCGTCGATGGGGGCCCCCACGATCGCGACCTCGGCGCCGCTCGCGGTCAGACTCCCATCGTCGGGGCACCACGGCACCTTCTGGAACGAGGTCGAGCCGACGTGCGGCGGCAGGTCGTAGTCGGAGAACTCGGTGAACTCGTCCCTCGGGACCTCCTCGGTCCTGTCGATCCGGAACTCTCGCTCGGGCACTCCTTGCTCCCTCGGTTGGACGGCGGGGTCGGGCACCCGCACGCTACCGGGGAAGCGCAAACCGAACAACCGAGCCCGATCAGCAGATCCGGGGGAGCTGGTCGCCCGCGAGCATGATCAGCGGGCGCGTCGCACCGAGCCCGGTTCGGAGCAAGACCCTCGGTGGACCCTCGCCGACGCTTCCCACGATCGCGGCATGCTCGCCGTGCGGGTTCGCTCGGGCCGCCGCGAGCACGGCCTCGGCGTCCTCCGGCGCCACAATCGCGACGCACACGCCCTCGTTGGCCACGTACAGCGGATCGAGCCCGAGCATCTCGCACGCGGCCCGGACGGGCCCGAGCACGGGGATGTCCGTCTCGACCGCCGTGATCGACACGCTCGAGGCCTCCGCGAGCTCGTTCAGCACGCTCGCGACGCCGCCGCGGGTCGCGTCTCGCAGGCACCGGACGTCGCCTGCCGCGATCATCGCCCTCACGAGATCGGTGAGCGGAGCGGTGTCGGACACGAGCTTCGCCTCGAACTCGATCCCCGCGCGCCGGGACATCACGGCGACGCCGTGCGAGCCGACAGGGCCGGAGACCAGCACCACGTCGCCGGGGCGCGCCCGTTCGGGGCCGATCTCCACCCCGTCGGGGATCACCCCGACCCCGGAGGTGGTGACGAACAGGCCGTCGGCGCTCCCGCGCTCGACGACCTTCGTGTCGCCGGTCACGAGCGTGACCCCGGCCCGCCGGCACGCCTCCGCCATCGAGGCCACGACCTCGCCCAGGTCCCGCAGCGGGAGGCCCTCCTCGAGGATCAGCGCGGCCGACAGGAACAGCGGCGTCGCACCCATCATCGCGAGGTCGTTCACGGTGCCGTTCACGGAGAGCTCGCCGATGTTCGAGCCGGGGAAGAACGCGGGGGCCACCACGAACGCGTCCGTCGTGAACGCGAGCCGCGTGCCGTTCACCACGACCACCGCGGCGTCGCCCAGGCGCGCGAGCTCCGATCCGTCGCCGGCGAGGACCGGCACGAACAGGTCGCGGATGAGCTGCGCAGTGAGCTTTCCGCCGCTCCCGTGACCGAGCAGGACGGTGTCCCCCGGCGGCAGCGGCACCGGACAGCGGAGCGCGAACTCGTGATCGTCGCTCACGAGCTCACCTCCCGGCGCGCCCGGCCGGCGAGGAAGTACGCGGCGCACGCGCCCTCGCTGGAGACCATCGGGGCCCCAAGCGGCGTCTCCGGCGTGCAGAGCGTGCCGTAGGCGGGGCATGCATCGGGCTTGGCGCGCCCGACGAGCACGGTTCCTGCAATGCAGATCTCGGACTCGGAGGCGGGAACCCCTCCCTCGCGCGGGAACAGCAGCTCCGCATCGTGGTCGCGGTAGGCCTCACGCAGGCGCAGCCCGCTCTTGGGGATCACGCCGATTCCACGCCATGCTCGGTCGCACGTCTCGAACACCTCGGCGACGACGGCCTGCGCCGCGAGGTTCCCCGTTCGGCCGACGGCGCGGACGTACTGGTTCTCGACCTCCGCGCGCCCCTCCTCGAGCTGCCGGACGGCCATCAGGATGCCCTCCAGGAGGTCGACCGGCTCGAAGCCGGTGACGACGAGCGGCACATGGAACTCGCGCGCGATCGGCTCGTACTCGGTCCACCCCTGCACCGCGCACACGTGGCCCGGCGCGAGGAACCCCTGGACCCGGTTGCCGGGTGAGACCAGGATGGCCGCGATCGCCGGCGGCACCAGCACGTGTGCGACGAGCAGAGCGAAGTTCTCGATGCCGAGCTCCTTGGCCTGCTTGACGGCCATCGCGTTCGCCGGTGCCGTCGTCTCGAACCCCACTGCGAAGAAGACCACGGTCCTGTCGGGGTTGCGACGGGCGACCTCGAGCGCGTCGAGCGGCGAGTAGACGATCCGGACGTCGGCGCCGGCGGCGCGCGCCATGAACAGGTCCTCGCTCGAGCCCGGGACGCGGAGCATGTCGCCGAACGAGCACAGGATCGCGTCGGACCGCTTGGCGATCGCGATCGCCTCGTCGATCAGTGCGAGCGGCGTCACACACACGGGGCAGCCCGGCCCGTGCACGAGCTCGATCTCGGCGGGAAGGAGCTGATCGATGCCGGCGCGAATGAGCGTGTGGGTCTGGCCACCGCACACCTCCATCAGGGTCCACGGGCGGGTGACCGTGCGCGAGATCTCTTCCAGGAGACCTCGGGCGATCCGCTCGTTGCGATACTCGTCGACGAACCTCACTCGCGAACCCCCCCTGGATCCTGCGGGAGGTCGATCCCCTCGAGGTTGCCCATCTCGGCCAGCAGCTCGTAGGAGCGCGCGGCCTCCTCCTCATCCACGACCGAGATCGCAAAGCCCACGTGGATCACGACGTAGCTGCCGACGTCGACCTCCGGCTCGTACGCGAGACACGCCTTGCGCTTGATGCCGCCGAAGTCCACGACGCCCATCCGCAGTCCGTCCTCCTCGAAGACCTCGACGACCTTGCCCGGCACCCCAAGGCACATCAGCGATCCCCTCCCAGTCGCGCGTGCGCGACGAGCACCTGCCCGAGCGCGATCCCGCCGTCGCCGGCCGGAACCTGCTGCGGAACGAACACCGAGAACCCGAGCGTCTCCAGCCGACCGACCGTCTCGTCCAGGAGAAGCGCGTTCTGGAACACACCGCCTCCCAGGCACACACGTTCGAGCCCCATGGAGGCACGGATGCGCCGGCAGACGAGCTCGATCGCCTGGGCGACGCTCAGGTGGAACCGAGTCGAGACGAGCCCCGCGGGAGTCCCGTCGAGCAGGTCACGCACCACACCGGCGACGATCGGCCGCGTGTCGACGATCATCTGACCATCGAGCAGGTCGATGCGGACGGGGTACCCGGGCACGTCCGCGGGCTCGGCCACCTGCTCGAGCAGCATCGCCGGCTGGCCCTCATACGTGGCCTCCCGGCAGACCCCCGCGAGCGCCGACACCGAGTCGAACAGCCGTCCCATCGAGCTCGTGAGGGGTGAGGCGAGCCCGGACCGGGTCTGCCGAAGGACCACGTCCGCCTCGTCTTCGCGCTCGGGCATGAGGAACCGGGCCTCGGTCAGGCATCCGGCGTCGGCGGCGTGGGCCAGCGCCATCCGCCACGGATGGCGAACCGCGGCATCCCCGCCCGGCTGGCGGACGGTCCGCAGGTGCCCGAGCCGTTCCGCCCGGCCCCAGTCGCAGACGAGGAACTCCCCGCCCCAGATCGAGCCGTCGTCGCCGAGGCCGAAGCCGTCGAACGCCACGCCGATCACCGGGCCCTCGAGCCGGTGCTCTGCCATCACGGCCGCGACGTGCGCGTGGTGGTGCTGCACGGCGACGCGGGGAAGCCCCGTGTCCTCCGCGAACCGCGTCGACGCGAAGTCCGGGTGCAGGTCGTGGGCGACGACCTCGGGTTCCAGCCCGAACACACATCGATAGCGGTCGAGCGCGTCGGCGTACGCACGCATCGCTTCCTCCGTGTCGAGGTCGCCGATGTGCTGAGAGAGGAACGCGCGGGTTCCGCTCGCGAGGCAGAAGGTTCCGTTCAGCATCGCGCCCGCGCCGAGCGTGGGCCGGACGCCCGCCGGCAGCTCGATCGGCGACGGAGCGAAGCTCCTGGCCCGTCGCAGCAGAGCCGGCGCGCCTCTCCACACGCGCGCGACCGAATCGTCGTACCGCGCCACGATGTCGCGATCGTGGACGAGGAATGCGTCCGCGATCCCCGACAGGCGCTCGCGCGCCTCGTCGTTGCCGGTGCAGATCGGCTCGTCGCTGCGGTTCCCGCTGGTCATGACGAGCGGGATGCCCGCCTCGCGGAGGAGCAGGTGATGCAGGGGCGTCGAGGGGAGCATCGCGCCCTGCCGCCGGTGCCCAGGCGCGACCGATCGCGCCAGGCGACCGAGATCTCGAACCAGCACGACCGGTGCCGTCGGAGCGGACAGGAGCGAGATCTCGTCCGGCGTGAGCGCGAAGAGCTCTCGCGCCTGCTCCACGTCCGCGACCATGACCGCGAAGGGCTTGTGCGGCCTCGCCTTTCGAGCGCGGAGGGTGCGGACCACCCGGTCGTTCCTCGCGTCGCACGCGAGATGGAACCCGCCGAGGCCCTTGATCGCCACGATCCGGCCTCGACGCAAGAGCGATGCGGCCTCGACGACCGGATCCCCGTCGAGCGGCGTCCAGGCACGGTCCCGAAGCTCGAGCCGCGGCCCGCAGGCCGGGCAGGCCACCGGCTCGGCGTGGAATCGGCGGTTCGACGGATCGAGGTACTCGCGCCGGCAGTCCTCGCAGAGGGGGAAGACGCGCATGCTCGTCCGCTCGCGGTCGTACGGCAGGCTCTCGATGATGGTGAACCTGGGCCCGCAGTCGGTGCAGTTGATGAAGGGGTAGCGGTACCGCCGATCGTGTGGATCGAACAGCTCCGAGAGACAGGAGGAGCAGGTGGCGATGTCGGGAGAGACCAGACGCTCGCCGCCCGGCTCGGACAGGCTCTGGTCGACCTCGAACCCGTGGAGCTCGAGCGCCGGCACGGCCGACCAGCGAACGTCCTCGACGCGCGCGAGCGGCGGCGCCTCGGCGGAGATCGCCGCGCAGAACGCGTCGAGCGCCGGCTCGGTGCCCTCCGCGTGGATCTCGACCACGCCGCTTCGATTGCGGACCCACCCCACGATGCCGTGACGGGCCGCGAGGCGCCACACGAACGGCCGGAAGCCCACGCCCTGGACGACGCCCCGAACCTCGAGGTCCCGAGCGGTCGGTCGGTCGACGCGATCGGGCGTGGACACGTCCATCACGGCCATCGTGCCGTACCGGCGAACGGGCGGGGTGGGCCGGCCGGCCCGGGGCGGTCGGGGCCGAAGGTCCCGCGTCCCGCGACGGGCAACGCGTCAGGGTACGTGCTTGAGCGCGGGAGCACCCACGACGTCGAGCACCTCGACGCCGGCCTCCTCGATCGGGGCACGGGAGGAGCACGTGGGACACACGAGCCACGGGCCGGCGACGTCCTCGTGGGTCGGCGACCAGCGCGCTCCGCAGCTCGCGCACTGCTGCTCGCCGGCGCCCTCGATCAGGAGCTCGGCTCCTTCGAGCGGCGTGTCCTTTGTCACGATCTCGAACGCCTGCTCGAGCGCGTCCGCGGAGTAGACGGGGCTCACGCGGATCCGAACCCGCGTGATGCGATCGAAGGGGCCGAGTGCCTCCGCCAACCCCTCGACCAGCGTCTCAACCGCCTGGTAGTCGTGCACGCCGCGCCTCCCCGGCCTCGAAGGCCTCGAAGGCCTCGTCCTCGTCCCGCCACCGCTGGACCTGCGCGCGAACCCGCCGGGTGAGCTCCGGGAGCACGCGCCGGACCGGATCGCTCATCGCCGCCCCGATCGTGTACGGATCGACCACCTCCACCGCCAGCACCACCGTCCGCTCGGGAAAGGTCAGGCCCAGCCGCCCGGCCACCGCGGCGAGCTCCGGAAGGCCCGCCTGGTGCAGACTCGGCGCGCGCACCGGCCCGAGCTCGGACAGGCCCATCTCCAGGATCTCGCCCGGCTCGTACCGCCCGGTTCGAACGGCGTCCACGACGACCACTCGGTCGTACCCGGCGAGCACCTCGATGAGGGCCATGCCCGACGCCGAGCTCTCGACCGCGTCGGCGAGCCCATCGAGGTCCTCGCGCAGGGCTCGAGCGACGAGGACACCCACCGCGTCGTCGCCGGCGATGTCGTTGCCCAGACCCAACACGAGCGTGCGCATCGAACTCAGTCCCGTCGGAGCTCTCGCACGAGGGCCCCCGAGGGGTCCCGCACCTGGACGATCAGCGGCATCTGGCCGGGGAGCGCGTGCGTCGCGCATCCGAAGCATGGGTCGTACGCGCGAAAGGCCATCTCGACCTCGTTCAGCAGCCCCTCGTCGACCTCCGCCCCGTGAACGAGCGCCTTGGCGGCCTTGTCGACCGACAGGGCGATCCGGGCCGCGTTGTTCTGGGTGGCGACGATCAGGTTCGCCTGCGTGATGAGCCCCCGCTCGTCGGTCGTGTAGTGGTGGATGAGCGTGCCGCGGGGGGCCTCGACCACGCCGATGCCCTCCGTTGGGATCTCGGTCGGAATCGCGCGGACATCCGGGCTCGCGATCTCGGGGTCGGCGGCGAGCTCGGCCATCCGCTCGGCCGCGTTCACGAGCTCGACCAGGCGGGCCCAGTGCGTCACGAGCGTGTGGTGCACGGGCTTGCCGCCCAGTGTCGAGAACAGCTCCTCGTACGCCTCCTGTGCGACCGGCGTCGACATTCCGTCGGACGCGTTCAGACGCGCGAGGGGAGCGACAGCGAACACGCCGCTATCGGGACCGTCCCGGAACCCGGTCCATCCGACGTCCTTCAGGTAGCAGAACTTGATGTAGCTCCATGGCTCGACGTGCTCGGCGACGTGGTCGAGGTATTCGCGAGGTTCGAACGACAGGAGCTCGGTGCCGTCGGGACGAACCACCCGCAGCCGTCCGTCGTAGAAGTTCACCCTGTTCCTCTCGTCGACGAGGCCCATGTAGTACGTGCGGTGTGTGTAGGCCTCGGACGTGATGAGATCCACGTACCCCTGGTTCGACAGCACGACGTCCCGGAACACCTGGAGCGAGAGCTTGCCGAACTCCACCGCGTGTGCCGCGCCGGCGGCGAACCGGTCTCGGAGCTCCGGCGACACCGGCCGGGAGATGCCGCCGGGCAGCCCGAACACCGGATGAATCACCTTGCCGGCCGCATCGGAGATCAGGCCGCGCAGTTCCTTGCGAAGGCCGATGACCTCCTTCCCGACCTCGAGCCCCACCTTGCCGATCACGCCCAAGACGTTTCGCTCGGCCTTGGGCGCCGACGGCCCCACGACGAAGTCCGGACCGCCGAGGAAGAAGAAGTGGAGGGCGTGATCCTCGACCATGAACGCGTCGTAGACCATCTCCCGCACCTTCTTGGCCGCCGGTGGTGGATCCACGTGGTAGAGGTCGTCGAGCGTCTTGGTCCCGGCCATGTGGTGCGCCATGGGGCAGACGCCGCAGATCCGCGACGTGATCTGCGGCATGTCCTCGGCCCGGCGTCCCCGCGCGAACGCCTCGAACCCCCGCAGCTCGGGGATCTGCAGGTACGCGTGGTCGACCTCGCCCGAGTCGTTCAGGAAGATGTGGATCCTTCCGTGGCCCTCGAGGCGGGTGATCGGGTCGATCAGGATCTCGGAGCTCATCCCTCGGCACCCCCCCTCGACGCGGCCGTCTCACGCTCGACTCGGCGGTGGAGCAGCGAGGCGGGAAGCGAGTACCGGTAGAACGTGCCCACAGGATCCACAAGCCGCCGGAGCACCTCCCCCACCGCGTCCTCTTCCTCCGCGGCCACCAGGGAGGCGATCGCCGACAGCGCCTTCGCGCCGTAGTCGACGACGCGGCTGGTCGGGCCCATGCATCCCGTGCAGGGCATGTTGGCCGCGATGCACGGGGCGCCGCACCCGGAGCGCGTGGCGGGCCCAAGACACACGAGCCCCTGCGCGAGCAGGCAGGTCTCGGGCTCGGCGATCATCTCGTGTGGGCGACGGAACTCGGTCACTCTCAGATCCGCCGGCTTGGTCTTGACCCGGGGGCACTCGGCGCAGAGGGCAACGTCCGGAGCGAGGACGGACCCCTTCTCCGGGAGTTGGCCTTCCACGAGGGCCGTCACCGCGGAGCGGATGAGCTCGACCGGCGGCGGGCAACCGGGGAGGTAGTAGTCCACGTCGACCACCTGGTCGAGCGTGTGCACGGTCTCCTCGAAGTGCGGCAGGCGCAGCCGGCCTTCCGGCACGTCGGTCTCCTCCCGGGGACGAACCCCGTCCCCGTCCGGAGTGCTCGGCGAGCCCCGATAGACGAGCTCGAGGATCGACTCCCGGCTCGACAGGTTCGCGAGACCCGGAATGCCGCCGAGCCAGGCGCACGCGCCGAACGCGACCACCACGGCGGACTTGCGCCTCAGCAGCTCTGCCATCTCCCGCTGCTCGGACGTCCGGATCGCGCCGTTGATGAACGAGGCGGCGAGCTCCCCGTCGGCCAGCGCCTCCACGTCGGATACCTTGAAGTCGAGCGCCACCGGCCAGAACGCGATCTCCACCACGTCCACCACGGCGAGCACGTCCTCGGCCAGGTCGACCACGGCCTCTTCGCACCCCCCGCAAGAGGCGCACCAGTAGAAGGCCACCTTGGGCTTCGTCATCGCGCCTCACGTCCTCCCATCTCGAGCACGGGAGCGAGCTCGGCCTCCTCGACCGCGCCCGGGCCGCGCTCCGCCTCCGCCTGACCGGACGTGCCCCTCGGACGCCGACGTGGTCCCCGCACGAGCCGCAGGGGCCCGAGTGCGCGAACCTGCTCGGTCATCTCGTTGCATACCCGCTGGACCTTGTCGCCCTCGGCGGCGGAGATCCATTCGAGCCGCAGACGTCCTTCCTCGATCCCGAAGTCGCTCAGCATGAGCCGCAGGAGCTCGAAGCGTCGCAGCGCGTTGTAGTTGCCCTGCTGGTAGTGGCAGTCTCCGGGATGGCAACCACCGATCAGTACACCGTCGGCCCCATCGCGGAACGCGGCGAGCACGAACTGGGGATCGACCCGCCCGGAACACATCAGCCGGATGGCACGCACGTTCGGCGCGTACTGCATCCGCGAGATACCGGCGAGGTCGGCCGCCGTGTAGGTGCACCAGGTGCAGAAGAACGCCACGATCCGAGGCTCGAAGCGGGGCTCAGACATACTCCAGCACCCCCTCGATCTCCGAGAGGATCTGCGCGTCGGTGAACAGGTGCTGCTGCGCCGCGCCCGATGGGCACGCGCCGACACAGATCCCGCAGCCCTTGCAGACCACCTCGTTCACCGAGGCCTTCCGGCGCTCGTCGTCGAAGGTGATCGCGCCGAAGGGACACAGACCCACGCAGGTCTTGCAGCCCGAACACGCCGCCTCGTCGATGAAGGCCGTGCTTGCTTCCAGCGTGACGTGGCCGCGGTCGATCATCGCAAGAGCCTCCGCCGCCGCGGCGCCGGCCTGGGCGACGCTGTCGGGGATGTCCTTGGGACCCTGGCACGCGCCGGCGAGGAAGATGCCGTCGGTGAACGTGGAGACCGGGGCCAGCTTGGGGTGGCGCTCGGTGAAGAACCCCTCAGACCCACACGAGATGTTGAAGAGCCGCCGCACCTCCTGGGCATCGGGTTGAGGCTCGATCCCGACGGCGAGGATCACCATGTCGACGGGGATCCTCCGGACCGATCCGATGAGGGTGTCCTCGGCGCGGATAACCAGGTGGCCCTCCTCCTCGGGCGAGGCCGCCTCGTCGGTCACGCCGGCCACGCGTCCGCGGACCATGTGCACACCCTCCTTGAGGATCCTGTCGTAGAACTCCTCGTAGCCCTTCCCGGGCGTGCGCATGTCGATGTAGAAGTTGTAGACCTCGGCGCCGGTGCGTTCCTTCACCATGTGGGCGAGCTTGAGCGAGTACATGCAGCAGACCTTCGAGCACCACGGGTTGTGCTTCGCGTCACGCGATCCCACACAGTGGATGATCCCCACGGTGCGCGGTCGCGACCCGTCCCGAAGCACGATCTCGCCGTTCGTCGGTCCGGCCGCGTTCAGCAGGCGCTCGACCTCCAGGCTCGTGTAGACGTTCGGATAGAGCCCGTACCCGTACTCAGGCATCTTCGACGCCTCAAAGGTTCGGTACCCGGTGGCGAGGACGATCGCGCCGACCTCAACCTCGTCGTAGGTCTCGGTCTGCTCGAAGTCGAAGGCGTCGCGCTCGCACGCGTCCACGCACGTCCGGGGGCACTTTCCGGTCTTGAACCAGATGCACGCGTCGCGGTCGACCACCACGACCGGAGGTGTCGCTTGCGGGAACGGAATGTAGATGGGCTTGCGCTTGGACAGACCCTCGTTCCATTCGTCATCGAACTTGCCGTGCTTGTGGACGCAGGCATCGATGCAGGCCAGGCACCCGGTGCACAGGTCCTCCCGCACGTACCGGGGGCGGTGCCGGACGCGCACCCGGAAGTCCCCCGCGAACCCCTCGACGCTCACGACGTCGGAGAAGGTCCAGAGCGTGATGTTCGGGTGCGCCCGGACGGCCGACATCTTCGGCGTCAGGATGCAGGCGGCGCAGTCGAGCGTCGGGAACGTCTTGTCGAACTTCGCCATGTGGCCGCCGATCGTGGTCTCGCGCTCGACCAGGTACACGTGCTTGCCGGCGTCCGCGAGCGTAAGGGCAGCGTGGATTCCGGCGATCCCGCCGCCCACGACCATCACGTCCGGTCGTACGGGGGACTGTCGCGGCTCGAGCACCTCATGAAGGGCCACCCGCCGGACGGCTCCGGCGACCAGCGCCTTCGCCTTCTCGGTGGCCTCGTCGCCGTCCGCGGTGACCCAGGACACGTGCTCGCGGATGCTCGCCATCTGGAAGTGCGATGGGCTCTCGCCTCCGGCCGCCGTGGCTCGGCGAAACGTCGTCTCGTGCATCAGCGGGGAACACGAGGCGACCACGACGCGGTTCACCAGGCCGTCCCGGAGGTCCTGCTGGATCAACTCCTGACCCGGGTCCGAACACATGAACTTGTAGTCGCGCGCCACCGTCACGTGCGGGAGGGACGCCGCGAACTCGACCACGGCCTTCACGTCGACCTTGCCGGCAATGTTCAGCCCACAGTGGCACACGTACACGCCGATCTTCGGGCCGCCGTTCGAGGAGATCGGCGCGGGAGGTCGCGTGCTCTCAGGCTCGAGCATGGACGCCTCCCTCCTCTCCGGCCGGTACGCGCTCCGGCAGTCGCCAGTGCAGCAACCGGTGGATCCCCAGGGCCCGCTCGTCGATCCCGAGCGCGAGCCCGATCAGCTGCGTGATGAACCCGATCGGCATGTCGAGCGGATGGCCGAATCGCTTGGCCATCCGGTCCTGGAAGCCCTCCAGGTTGAACTCGCAAAGGGGGCAGATCGTGACCACGACGTCCGCCCCGCGCTTGGAGGCCTCGCGAAGGAGCGCATACGAGAGCTGCATCGTTGCCTCCGGCATCGCGCCGATCACGGGACCGCCGCAATAGCAGGATCCGCCGCAGCATCGCGCCTTCAGCGGCCAATCCACCGGCTCGGCCCCCACGGCCTCGACCAGGCGATCCATCGACGTCGGGTTCCGGGAGTCGTCGAACGTCGCGAACGGCCGCACCAGCTGGCAGCCGTAATAGGAGGCGACCCGGACGCCTGTGAGCGGTCGGACGACAGCCTCGCGGATCCGGTCCAGACCGATCTCGTTCAGCAGGATGTCCACGGGGTGACGAACCCGCGCCCGCCCTGTGAATTCCAGCCCGATGGCGGCGAGCGCGTCCCTCAGCCTGACGGAGGTCGGGGTCGCGGCCTCGAGTGCCTTCTGGGCCTTGAGCAACGCGCGGTAGCAGCCGGTGCACGAGGCGACCAGGTCCACCGGACCCGGGCCGGGGACCCGATCCTCGGCCAGCGCGAGGTTTCGAGCCGAGAGGGCGTACGCCTGTCTCTGATCGACGGAGGGCCACGCCGTCGCGCCGCAGCAGTTCCAGTCCTCGAGCTCCTCCAATCCGGCCCCAAGGCGCTCGAACACCGCGTACAAAGACTCCGTGAAGGCGCGCCCCACACCGCCGGCGGAGCAGCCCGGATAGTACGTGTACGTGGTCGCCATCATGCGGACACCGCCTCCAGCAGCGTGCGGAGATCGTCCCGCCAGCGGATGCGCGCTCGTGTGATGCCCAGACGGCCCTGACGGAACAGGCGCCCGGCGATCCCCGCGTTCTTGACCAGCAGCGCCGGGTTTGTCCGCAGGTACAGCTTCAGCGAGATCCAGGACTCGGTGCTCCGGCCGCGATCGTGAATCATGTCCACGAACGCCTTGGTCATCACCGGCGTGGTGAACCGCCGCGGGTACGTCCTCTCCCGGAGCGAGATCCGCCGCAGCGCATGCATGATCTCCGTGATGGGGACTCGCTTGGGACACTCCACCGTGCACGCGTAGCACGACGCGCACACCCAGGGCGTCATGCTGTGCAGCACGTCGTCTCGAGCTCCGGCGCGGGTCATCGCGATGAGCCGTCGGGGCGTCAGGTCCATGTAGGCGCTGAGCGGACAGACCGAGCTGCAGGTGCCGCACTGGATGCACTGGTGCAGGAGCTCACCCCCCTCGACCTCGGCCGCGATCTCCGCGGCGAAGCCGGGGTCGAGCTGGGCCTCGAACTTCGACTGGTCCTTGACGGGACGCCATCTCGTGCGCTTGCCGTGGTTCCCGGACCGTGGGCTGGAACGGCCGGAAGGCCGATCGACCTCGTGGTCCCTCGTCGCGAGGACGCTCTCGACGGGCATGGACGCCTCCTGCCGGGCGTTCCGCGGTGGAGCCACCTCCATCGATCAACGTCCGGCAGCCTGAGCGTGCTTCCACCGACGGATCTTCGCTTGTGCGCTTGGGCCCACGGACCGCTGGGACGGGTAGGAGGAGACCTGAGATCAGGACCCTAGGGTCTTCGCGAACGCCCTGGTCTCCGCCCGGATCTGTCGCACCAGCAGGGGGAGTGCCTCCGCCACGGCGGCCGACAGTGGTCGTCCGATGGCCACGTCCGCGACCTCCACGCCGAGGAACACGATGCGGGGCGGACGCCCCAGCGCTGCCGCGAGGCCGACCGCCTCGGCCAGGCCGAGCCCGTGGGAGGACACGGATGTCGCGACGTCGGCCGGGAGCCCGTCGGGTCCTGCCTCTACCCTCACGATCTCCCCGGGCACCCGCCGCCCCCCGGGCGAGCGCACCGCGTCGACGATCACCGCGGCGTCGGCACCCTCGAGGAGGTGCACGACGTTCAGCGCGGGACCGGCCTCAATGACCTCCACGCCCGGTAGCGCCTCGAGCTCACGCCGGACCTCCCGCACGGCGAGCAGACCGACTGCGTCGTCGCCGGCGCTGGGGTTCCCGCAGCCGATGACCCGGACCCGGGGTCGACGGCTCAGACCCGCCGGAGGTCCAACCGGAGGAAGTGAGTGGCGCACGAGATGCACGGATCGTAGTTGCGAACGACCATCTCGCACATCCTCGTGAGCTCCTCGTCGGGCCGGTCGAGCACGCCGGGGAGGAACACCCGCAGGTCTTCCTCGATATGGCGGAGGTTCTGCGAGGTGGGCGGCACGATCTTGGCCTCGCGGATCGTCCCGTCCGGCTCGACGTCGTAGCGGTGGTAGAGGATGCCCCTCGGCGCTTCCGTGACCCACGCGGCCCGTCCGGCCCGCGGGGTCACCTCGACCATCGAGGGCTCCGGCGGCACGTACCCATCGATGATCCGGATGGCCTCCTCGATCGCCAGGGCGGTCTCGACCACGCGGGCGGCCATCGAGAAGAACGGATCGCTCTCTGGGAGCGAGACGCCGGCGCGTGCCATGCACTCCCGTGCGACCGGCGTGAGCCGGTCGGCGTTGAGGTTGAGACGCGCGAGCGGCCCGACGACGTAGGGCGTGTCGGTCCCCGTCATGAGCGAGTGCAGCGCGTTCGAGTGCTCGACGTGGATCTCGCGCGTGACCTGCTCGAACGTCCGCGCGTCGAACGACCGGCCGGTGGTGGAGCCAAGGCGTCCCTCGTTCATCGGGTACTCGTCGGGATGAACAAGCGAGACCATCTCGGTCGGCCGTGGCAGCGAGGGACGCGGCAACCCGGCGACGAAGTCCGCGATGCCGGGCAATTCGCTGAGCGCCCATTCGAGGCGGGAAAGGAACGGCTCGAGGTCGCGCCGACGGGGGGCTTTGGAGAAGCCCCCGACGCGCGGCGACACGGGATGGATCTCCCGTCCACCGATCACCGCCATCAGGTCGTTGCCGATGCGCTTGATCTCCAGCGCCTTCTTGACGAGGGCCGGGGCGGCCTTGGCCATCTCGATCGCGTTGTCGAAGCCCATGAAGTCCGGCGCGGCGAGCAGGAACACGTGGAGCACATGGCTCTCGATCCACTCTCCGCAGTACAGGAGCCGGCGAAGCTCGCGGATCCCGGCCGGGACCTGCACCTCGAACAGCTGCTCGAGGCCGTGGATCGAGCTCATCTGGTACGCCACCGGGCAGATGCCGCAGATCCGCGCCGTGATGTCGGGGACCTCGGCGTAGGAACGACCCGCCAGGAACGCCTCGAAGAACCGAGGGGGCTCGTAGATCTCCAGCCTCAGGTCGCGGATCTCGTGATCCTCGACGGTGATGTGGAGCGCCCCCTCCCCTTCGACACGGGCGATGACCGGGACCTCGACCGAACGGTGCGTCATGGCTTGGCATCCTCCTTCGTCGGCCGACGTGCATCCTCGAGCGCATCGGCGGCCTCCCGAAACGGCGGCGCCCAGCCGGTGATGAACCGGAACCGGTCGGCGGCCTGCTTGGGGGTGAGCCCGAGCGCCACGAACCGGCGCGCGAGCGCGTCGGTGTTCGGGGGCTGCGAGGGACCGAAGCACCCGTAGCACCCGCGCCCGAACGCGGGGCACAGCGCGCCGCACCCCGTCCGTGTGACCGGGCCCAGGCAGGGCTCGCCTCTGGCCACGACCACGCACACGTAGCCCCGCCGCTTGCACTCGACGCAAACCGGCGAGCTCGAGAGCCTCGGGGCGGAGCCAGCGAGCAGCGCCGAGAGTGCCCCCAGGAGCTCCCCGCGATCGATCGGGCAGCCGGTGAGCTCGTAGTCGACCTTCACGAAGTCGGAGATCGGATGCGACCGCTCGAGGGTCTTCACGTATGCAGGCGTTGGGTAGACGGCACGCACGAACGCTTCCGTGCTCGCGATGTTGCGCAGCGCCTGCACCCCTCCCGAGGTCGCGCACGCCCCGATCGTGATCAGCACGTTCGATTGCTCGCGGATCCGCTTGATCTGCTCCTCCATCTCGGGCGTGGAGACCGATCCCTCCACCAGAGTGACGTCGTAGGGCCCCGGCTCGATGTGCGACGACGCCTCGGCGAAGTTCACGATGTCGATCGCACCGGCAAGCTCGAGGAGCACCTCCTCGGCGTCGAGCAGCTGCAGCTGGCAGCCGTCGCAGGAGGCCATCTTGAAGACCGCGACGCGCGGCTTGGTGCTCTCGCTCACAGCTCTCGCACCTCCAAGAGGTCGCCGACTTCGTCCCATCGGAAGACCGGTCCATCTCGACAGATGAACTTCGGCCCCAGCTGGCAGTGCCCACACAGCTTCACGCCGCACTGCATGTGTCGCTCGAGCGAGACGTGGACGCGCTCGGGCGGAACGCCCGCCTCGAGGAGCCCCCTCGCCGCGTACCACATCATGATCTCGGGCCCGCAGATGAAGGCGGTCGTGCGGTCCGGCTCCAGCTCGGCCTTGGGGAACAGTGTGGTGACGACGCCTTCGTCGTACTTCCAATCCGCGTCGGCCTGGTCGACGGTGAGGTGCAGCTCCACCCCGATCCGCCGCATCTGGGCGACCCACTTCTCGAGCTCCTCCTTGTAGGGAAACAGGCTCGGCTCGCGGGCGCCCATCAACAGCACCAGCCGGCGAAACCGTTCGCGGTGGCGCATCGCGTATTCGATCGCGGGCCGAACCGGACAGATCCCGACGCCTCCGGCCACCACCACCAGGTCGCCGCCACGGGCGCTGTCGAGGGGCCACGGGCGGCCGAACGGCCCGCGGATCCCGATCTCGTCGCCCGGGCGCAGGTTCCGGAACGCGTTGGTCACCCGCCCGACCGATCGGACGGTGTGACCGAGGAGCTGCGGATGGGACGGATCCGAGGAAATCGAGATCGCGACCTCGCCGATCCCGAAGAGGTAGAGCATGTTGAACTGGCCGGGTTCGAACGCGTACCCTTCCCCCTCGCCGACACGGAACCGGGCCCAGTAGGTCGAGGAGTCGGGAGTCTCCGGAACGATCCGCGTGATGACGGCGATCCGCGCGGGCGGCCCCTCGGGATCCAGCGATGACGGGGCGGGTGCGGTCTGCGGGCTCACGAGGCCACCACCTCCACCTCGCCGTCGGTCGCTCGAATCGCGGCGACCTCCTCGGTGACGTCGATGCCGACCGGGCACCACGTGATGCAACGGCCGCAGCCGACGCACCCGGAGGTCCCGAACTGGTCGATCCACGATGCGAACTTGTGGGTCAGCCACTGCCGGTATCGGGATTCGCGGCTCGTGCGCACGACCGCTCCCGCGGCCCAGCTGAATTCCTCCGAGAAGCAGGACGCCCATTCCCGGGTCCGGGTCGCGACGTCCCCCGACAGGCTCACCCCGTCCACGATGTCGTGGCAGAAGCAGGTGGGGCAGACCGACGTGCAGTTCCCGCAGGCCAGGCATCGGGCGGCGACGTCCCTCCAACGGGGGTGGAGCCGGTTCCTGTACAGGAGTGCCGGCATGTCCCATTCGTCGATCTGGCGCCCCATACGCGCGACCGCGTTGCGCTCGATGGCTCCGACCGCCTCGATCTCGGCCTCGGTAGCCTCACGGGTCTCGAGCCGTGCCAAGAGTGCCTCGCCGGTCGCCGTCGCGGCCTGGACGACGAACCCTCCCTCGAGCTCGGTGAGGGCCAGATCGAAACCCTCGGTGCACCGCGGGCCGGTTCCCATCGAGGCGCAGAAGCAGGTGGCGCCCGGCTCCGCGCAGTCGACGCCGACGAACACCGCCGCCTCGCGGCGCCGGCGGTACGCGGGGTCGATCTCCATGAACACCCGATCCTGAACGGCCACCGCATGCAGGTCGCAGGAACGGAGCCCGACGAAGGCGATCGGGCGCTCCTGCGGGGTGGGCTCGACCGCGTAGGTCCCGCCCCCACGTCGCATTCGCGCGAGCAGCTCGCGGGCGGGAAACAGGAACCGCTTGGCGGAGTCGGGACCGTGGGCGCACCCGAAGAACCGGCCGTCCTCGCGCGAGGTCAGTCGATACGAGCCCGGACCCTGTTCCTCGCCCACACCGCGCGGAAGGTCGCCTGCTCCCTCGATGCGATCGAGCACGATGGCTCCGTCGCGGACGGTGGGACCGACCAGCTCGTAGCCGTCGCCGACGAGGGTCGCGAGGAGTCGCTCGAACCCCTGATATTCGAGGAACCGCATGCGCCACCTCCTGCCCATAGCCTCTCGTTCGCCCCGACGGGTCCCTACCGCCGAAGGGCACGGCGCCCCAGGGCCCAACGTCCCGCGGGTCGCCCTTCGCGTAGCCTGTAACCATGGCGGGCGCGCTCCTCACCGACCTGTACGAGCTCAACATGGCGGCGAGCTATCTCCGCCGGGGCATGGACGGCCCGGCGACCTTCAGCCTGTTCGTTCGCCGGCTGCCGCCGACCCGGGGCTTCCTCGTGGCCGCGGGGCTCGAGCCCTGCCTCGAGTTCCTGGAGCGCTTCGGGTTCGAGGACGAGGATCTGAGATATCTGTCCGACGAGCTCGGCTACGACGGGGAGGTCGTGGACGCCTTTCGAGAGCTCAGATTCACGGGCGACGTCTGGGCCGTCCCCGAGGGTCGGATCGTCTTCGCCGACGAGCCGCTCCTCGAGATCACCGCCCCGATCGCCGTCGCCCAGCTCGTCGAGACATACCTGCTCAACCAGATCACCTTCCAGACGACCATCGCCTCGAAGGCGGCACGGGTTCGGATGGCGGCGCGGGACCGGGCGCTGGTCGACTTCGCCTTCCGGCGGACGCAAGGAGCCGACGCCGCGATGGCCGTCGCGCGGACGACGGCCATGGTGGGGTTCGTCGCGACGAGCAACGTCGAGGCAGCCCGCCGGTACGGACTCACGGTCTCGGGGACGATGGCCCACTCCTACGTGGAGTCGTTCCCAACCGAAGCGGACGCGTTCCGGGCGTTTGCCGAGGACTTCCCGGAGCGGACGATCTTCCTGGTCGACACGTACGACACGCTGAACGGCGTCCGAACGGCCATCGACGTCATCCGCCGGCTCGGGCTCCGGGACTCGAACCGGCTCGGGATCCGCCTGGACAGCGGCGACCTGGAGGAGCTCTCGCGCGCCGCGCGAGCCATCCTGGATCAGGCAGGCCTGCGCAACGTGCGGATCTTCGCGAGCGGAGGCCTCGACGAGGACGATGTCGACAGGCTGGTCGCGGCGGGCGCCCCCATCGACGCATTCGGGATCGGGACGAAGATGGGAGTGTCCGCCGACGCTCCGTACCTGGACTCGGTGTACAAGCTGGTGGAGTACGAGGGGCGGCCGGTGCTCAAACTCTCGGAGGACAAGGCCACCGAGCCCGGCCGCAAGCAGGTGTTCCGCGGGCCCGAGGGAGACCTCATCGGTCTGCGGGACGAGCCACCGCCACCGGGCACCGAGCCCCTCCTGGTGCCGGTGATGGTCGGCGGCGCACGGACCGAGCCTCCCCGCCCCCTCGAGCTCGCGCGCCGGCTGTTCGAGGCGGACCTCATTCGGATCCCCGAGAGCGCGAAGCGGGTTCAGGACCCAACGCCGCTCCAGCCCAGCTTCTCCCCCCTGCTTCGTGAGCTCACGGAACGGACCCGCTCGCTTGCCCTGCAGCGGGCGGGCGTCCTGGACTGAGCCGGGAGCTCGTCCGCGCCCGTCGAAACGCGGGAGGAGGCGAGGCTTCGACGCCCGTGGAGGGCACGAGGTCCGGCCCCTGGAAGAGCACCGCCCGGTCGGGGCCGACGATTGGGCGCCCCCACGAGGACCTCGCCGGCGTCGGGTCGCCTCGAGCCCGACTACAGGCCCTCGCGCACTCCGCCGATGCCATGGGTGATTCGTTCGAGCGAGGAGAGCGCCGGCATGACCGTTCCGCTCGACCGCCCGATGCGGGCGGATGAGGCGCCCACGGCGGTGTCGGACCGGAACCTGCACCGGCTGCTCGGGTGGATGGGCCTGCTCGCAGGCGGGTTCGCCATCACGGGGGCAGCTGGCGCGGCCGCGGTCCGGAGCGGATGGCTCGTCGCAGCGGCCCTCTCCACGGCCGGGACCAGCGTCGCGTGTGTCGCCGGCCGACGGCTCATCGCCAAAGGTTGGAGCCGTCGGGCACTCGACCTCCTCTGGGGATCGCTGCTGCTGATGGGCACGGTGGTCACGCTCGCGATGCCCGACATCGCCCTCGTGCCGGTCAACGTGTCGCTGATCATCTCCCTCACCGCGGTCCTGTACGCACCCGAAGTCCGGCACTGGACGATCTTCGGGATCTGCTTCGCGTGGGCCACGACCATCCTCGTGCTCGCGCGGGTGGTCTGGATCGGACCCGACCTTCCCCGCGAGTTCGTGTCCGGGGTTCGGACCGCAGCCGGCATCTCGACCGTCGGGCTCGTGCTCACGCTCCTGCTCGACTTTCATCGGCGGCTGGATGAGCTGCTCGGACATGCCCGGGACGCCGAGACCATGTATCGCACGCTCGTCGAACGGCTGCCGGCCATCACCTACATCGACGAGATCACCGGGCCCGGGCCCCACGACATCCGGCCCGTCTACGTGAGCCCGAAGCTGCAATCGATCCTCGGGTACGGGGTGGAGGAGTGGCTGGAGGAACCCTCGCTCTGGGCGACCAGGATCCTGCACCCCGACGATCGCGAGTGGGTCACGAATCTCGGCCTTCAGGCAGACGAGCAGGGCTCTCCCTTCAGCGTCGAGTACCGAGCCGTCACGAAGGACGGGCGGACGCTGTGGATCCAAGAGGAGTCCGTTCGGGTCGACGACCCTGATGGGACGCCGCGATACTGGCAAGGCGCGTTGTTCGACATCACGGCGCGCAAGCAGGCCGACGTGGAGCTCCGACAGAGCCTCGAGCTGTTGCGGCGCACCGACCGGGAGCGGCGACGACTGCTCGAGGTGCTCGTCTCGGCGCAAGAGGAGGAGCGCCGGCGGATCGCGGAAGCGATCCACGATGACCCCGTCCAGAAGATCACCGCCGTCGGGCTTCGCCTTCAGCTCCTGCGACGAAGTCTCTCCGATCCCGCCCAGCTCGAGATCGTCGACGAGCTTCAGGACGTCGTCCGCCTTTCGATCGACCACCTCCGACACATGATGTTCGACCTTCGCCCGCCCTCCCTGGACGCCGGCGGATTGGTCGCCGCGATTCGTGAGTTCGTCGACCTGTCCAAGGGCGAGCTCCCCGACTGCCGGGTCGAGGACCGTCTGATCTCGGAGCCGCCCGACGAGATCCGGACGATCGCCTACCGCATCGCGGTGGAGGCCCTGTCGAACGTCCAACGCCATGCCGAGGCAAGCCGCGTCGACGTGCTCCTCGAGGAGCGGGAACGTGGGTTGTTCCTGCGCATCCGCGACGACGGGGTCGGCATGGATCCGGAGACCCTCCGCAACGGCCGACCCGGGCACCTCGGCATCACCTCCATTCGCGAGCGCGCGGAGATGGTCGGTGGGTGGAGCAGGATCGAGAGCCGCCCGGGTGCGGGAACCACCGTCGAAGCCTGGCTTCCCGGAAGGGGGACCGCCGAGCCCTGAGGCTCGGGCGGAGATCGCCGCCCGGACGAACCCGGACCGCTCGAGGGGACGGCTCACCTTTCCCCGCGGGGTGCCGATACATCGCTCAGGGTCGAGATGCCCGTCGGGTGGCGACGCACGAGTCGAGTCGTCGAGGGGGTGACATGGCGGAGAGCGAGGGCGTTCGCGCGGCCCGAGAGGCGTCCGAGGAGGTCTCGGGGCTGCCGGGAGGCGACCGATTCCGGGCCCTCATCGGACAGATGCCCGCGGTGATGTGGGTCGTCGATCGGGACCTGCGGTTCACGCTGTCCGAGGGAGGCGCGCTGGTCGGCCTGGGGTCCGAGCCCGGGGAGAACGTCGGCCGAACCCTCTTCGAGTTCTTCGGAACCGACGATCCCGGGTTCACGCCGATCGATGCCCACCTGCGTGCCTTGCGGGGCGAGGCCGCCAGCTACGAGCTCGATTGGATGGACCGAACGTTCCTTACGAGGGTGTTGCCGCAGACGCGGCCTGACGGCGAGATCGTGGGGGTCCTCGGTTTCGCCATCGACATCACCGAGCGTCGGATGGTCGAGCGCGAGCTCCGGCAGGCGGAGCGGAAGTACCGGACCCTCGTCGAGCAGATCCCGTGCATCGTCTACGTGGCAGGCTTCGGCCCGACCGGCCAGTGGCTGTACGTGAGCCCGAGGATTCGGGACGTCCTGGGCTACTCGCCCGAGGAGTGGATGACCCAGGACAACGCGCTCACCACACACCTACACGCCGACGACCGAGAACGGGTGCTGGCGGAGGAGGCGGCATCTCAGCGTGAGGGACGGCCGTTCCGGTGTGAGTACCGCGTGCTCGCGCGCAATGGCGGGATCGTCTGGATCCGTGACGAGGCCGTTCCGGTCGCGTCGACGCCGGAGCTGTGGCAGGGGGTCATGGTCGACATCACAGCCCACAAGGAGATCGAGCAGGTGCTGCGCATGACCGTCGCCGCGCTGCGGGAGACCGACGAAGATCGCAAGCGCCTGCTTGCACGCGTGGTCGACGCCCGGGAGCAGGAGCACCGGCGCATCGCGGGCGAGGTGCACGACGGGCCCGTCCAGAAGACCGTTGCCATGAGGCTCCGGCTCGAGATGCTCCGCACCCACCTGGACGACCCCGAGCTGGTCGACGCCGTCGAGGAGCTCCGCAGAATCGCCGAATCGGTCACCCGGGAGCTCCGCACACTGCTGTTCGAGCTGGTTCCACCGAGCCTCGAGCGGGGCGGGCTCGCCGACGCCGTTCGGGGCCTGCTGGACGACCTCGCGGCGGAGACCGGGGTCGACGCGGGCCTGGAGGACAAGCTGGAGACGGAGCCGGGTGAGCCCGCACGGACGACCTGCTTTCGCATCCTGCAAGAGGCCCTCAAGAACGTTGGGAAGCACGCCGAGGCCCGATCCGTCCGAGTGACGCTGGAGCGTTCCCGTGAGGGGTTTCTGGTGCGGGTGGCCGACGACGGCAAGGGCTTCGCGGTCGGCGACTCGATCCGTCCCGGCCACCTCGGGCTGGAGAGTATGCGCGAGCGCGCCGAGTCCTGTGGCGGCTGGCTGAAGGTCACGAGCCGGCCCGCCTTCGGAACGCACGTGGAGTTCTGGCTGCCCGATACGGGGTCGGGCTCCGAAGATCGCTAGCGTGCCGCCCGGCACCGCACCGTTCTCCACTCGGGTCGCTCGATGCGCAGGCCGCTCCGTCAAATGACGGATGTCGGCCCCAGCGCGCGCACCTATCGTCACGAAACCCGACCGTGACGGGGGGTGTGCATGTGGCCTGAAGGCAAGCGAGCTGCTGCTGCGTTCACCTTCGACTTCGATGCGGAAGAGGTGTGGATCGGAGAGGACCCCGCCAACGCCTCGAAGCCGGGAGTCCTCTCTCAGGGGACGTATGGAGCCAAGGTTGCCGTCCCCCTGATCCTCGAAGCGCTCGAGAGGTTCGGGGTGCGCGCGACCTTCTTCGTCCCCGGACGCGTAGCGGAGCGATATCCGGACCGTGTAAAGGAGATCGTGGTGGCGGGTCACGAGCTCGCGCACCACGGGTACACGCACACGTCACCCACGAAGCTCACGCGCGACGAGGAGGAGGCCGAGCTGACGAAGGGACTCGAGGTCCTGCGCTCCTTCGGGACCGAGATCCTCGGGTACCGGTCTCCCTCCTGGGACTTCAGCGCGAGCACCGAGGAGCTGCTTCGCGCACACGGGCTGCGTTACTCATCGAATCTCATGGACGACCTGCGTCCGTATCGCCATGAACGCTCCGGCCTCATCGAAGTTCCGATCCAGTGGATTCTCGACGACGCCGCCCATTTCTGGTTCGACGGCGCGACGTGGACGAAGAAGATCTCCACGGCCGCGGAGGTCCGAGCGATCTGGGAGGAGGAGTTCCTTGGCTACCGGAGACTCGGTGGGGCCTGGGTACTCACGATGCACCCGCAGATCATCGGGCGGCCCTATCGCCTCGGCCTTCTCGAGCACATGCTCGAGTGGGTGAGCGGCCACACCGACGTATGGATCGCGACCTGCGCCGAGATCGCCGGACGGGTGGAGTGAGTCGACCGCGCGCCATCGTCACCGGAGCTGCGGGTGGGCTCGGGACTCCCGTGGCCGAGCGCCTGGTGCGCGACGGTTCGCCTGTCGCGCTGATCGACGTCTCCGCCGCCGTCGAGGAGACGGCCACCCGATTGGGGTCCCTGCACGACGGAGCCCGGGTGCTTTCTCTCGTGGGCGACGTCTCGGACGAGCGTTTCTGCGACGCCGCCGTGTCGGCGACGGTGTCCGCGTTCGGAGGAGTCGATGTGCTGGTCAACCTCGCCGGCGTCGGCGGATCGGGAACGCCGGTTGCTGAGACGCCCGTCGAGGAGTTCCGTCGGGTGATCGAGGTGAACCTGGTCGGCACGTTCCTGATGTCGCGGTCGGTTGCCCGTCAGTTCCTCCGTCAGGGCGGAGGGTGCGCGATCGTGAATACGAGCTCGATCCTCGCGCAGCAGGCGGTCGTCGGCGACTCCGGCTACGCCTCCTCCAAGGCCGGGGTCGCGCTGCTCGGCCAGGTACTGGCGCTCGAGCTCGCACCGCTCGGTGTTCGGGTAAACACCATCGCTCCCGGCAACATGGCGACCGAGATGCACTTCGACTACGTACGTGCCTTGGCACACGAGCGCGGAACCGCGTTCCAGGAGGAGCTCGAAGGCGTACGGCGCTCGATCCCGCTCGGTCGCCACGGGACGGGGGAAGACATCGCCGGCGCCGTCGCGTGGCTGATCTCCGACGACGCGGCCTACGTCACCGGGCAGACCATCGGCGTGAACGGCGGGGTGCTGCTCACGTGAACCGCTTCCAGGGGCGGCGCGCGCTCGTCACCGGCGGCGCGTCGGGCATCGGGCGCGCGACGGCCGCACTGCTCGCCGAGGAGGAGGCCGCGGTATGCCTGCTCGATCGTCGCGAGGACCTTCTCACGGCCGTCGCGTCCGAGCTCGGCGCCCGGGCGGTGATCGCCGACGTGCGGGATCCGGCCGAGGTGGAACGTGCCGTCGCTGATGCGGCCAGCGCGCTCGACGGCCCGCCGGACCTGCTGGTCAACGCCGCCGGGATCTATCGGTTCGCGCCCGCCCTCGAGCTCGGTGTGGAGGAGTGGGACGAGGTCCTCGACACGAACCTCCGCGGCTCGTGGCTGGTCGCGCGTGCCGTGGCCGCCCGGCTCGTTGCGGCGGGCAGCGGTGGGACGGTCGTCAACATCTCCTCGACGGCGGGGCTCGTCGCCGATCGGGCCGAGCCTTCGGTCCACTACAACGCGAGCAAAGCCGGGGTGATCGCGCTGACGAAGCAGCTCGCGGTCGAGTGGGCGCCCACGGTCCGCGTGAACGCGGTCTGCCCCGGGGTGATCGACACCCCGATGCTGCGGATGATGGACGATCCCACGGCAGGCGAACGGTACCTGAGCGAGATGGTGCCGCTGCGGCGCCTGGGAACACCGCGCGAGGTCGCCGAGGCGATCGCGTTCCTGTCCGCCGAGGGATCCGGGTACGTGACCGGTGTCGCGCTGCCGGTGGACGGCGGTCTGACGGCGATCTGACGAAGGAGGCGTGTCCATGGAGCGGTTTCCCCGAATCCGGGTGGGCGGGGGGCATCGGGAGCGAGGAAGGCAGTACGGCGAGCAGGCGCGCGACCGGGTGCATCGTTCGATCGAGGCCTACGACGAGGTCTTCGCGCACTACGCGGGATGGCGTTGGGACGACGTGCGACGCGAGGCCGCCCGCTACATCGTGCCGATCGAGCGGTTCGACGTCCGATACCTCGAGGAGATGCGCGGCATCGCGGAAGGTGCCGGCGTGGCGTTCGAGGACGTTCTGGGGATCAACGTCAGGACTGAGGTGATGTTCGCGGCCAAGGCACGGAACGCGGCAGCTCAGGGCACCCGGTTCGACGGCTGCAGCGCGTTTGCGGTGCTGCCCGAGCGGACCGCGAACGGACACACGCTGATCGGGCAGAACTGGGACTGGCTGCTGCATTCGTTCGAAACGGTGGTGATCCTGGAGGCAACGCAGGACGAGGGGCCGGACTTCGTCACGGTGGTCGAGGCCGGGTTGCTCGCGAAGACCGGGATGAACTCGTCTGGGATTGGGCTCGCGACCAACGCGCTGGTTACCGATCAGGATCGAGGCGAGCCCGGTGTGCCGTACCACCTGGTGCTGCGCGGAATCCTCGACGCCGAGAACCTGTCGGATGCGTACGCCGTCACGCAACGCGGCATGCGTTCGTCCTCGGCGAACTACCTCATCGCGTCCGCCGACGGCGTCGCCGCCGACGTCGAAGCGGCTCCGGGCGACTTCTCCCGCCTGTTCCTCACGTTCCCGGTCGACGGCGTCCTTCTGCATACCAACCACTTCGTATCGCCGTCCTTCGACGCGAAGGACGTGTCGCTGTGGATCATGCCCGACAGCCCTTTCCGCCTCGAGCGACTCCACGCCGAGGTCCGCCGGCGCGGGTCGAAGCTCGCGATCGGCGACTTCCAAGAGCTCCTGGCCGACCACGCCAACCATCCTTCCGGGATCTGCTGCCACCCGGACCCGCGCATGCACCCGTTCGACCAGGGTGCAACCGTCGCCTCCGTGCTGATGGACCTCGACGAGCGACGGATGTGGGTCGCCGATGGGCACCCATGCACGGCGCCGTACCGCGAGCTCGACTACGCGTCCTTCTTGTCGAAGCCCTCTGCGGTACGCGCGGCGGTCCCTGCCGGGAAAGCGGACCCCGCATGAAGCTGGGCTTCGGCCTGATCACGTGCCAGCGGTATCCGGGCGATCCGCGGTCCGACGAGGAGCTGTACGCGCAGGCCCTCGACCTCGCGGAGCAGGCCGAGCGCGTCGGTTTGGACTCGGTGTGGGTCTCCGAGCACCACTTCGTCGACGATGCGTACCTGCCCTCGGCGTTGCCGATGTGTGCCGCGATCGCCGCCCGGACCCATCGGGTGGTGGTCGGGACGGCCCTGCTCCTGGCCCCCCTCATCGAGCCGCTCCGGCTGGCCGAGGATGCGGCCGTCGTGGACGTGATCTCTCGTGGCCGCCTCGTCCTCGGGCTGGGCCTCGGATGGCGGGCCGAGGAGTTCGACGCGCTGGGCGTGCCCCTCCGCGAACGGGCTTCCCGCCTCGAGGACGCCGTCGAGGTCGTCCGGCAAGCGTGGAGCGGGCAGCTCGTACGGGGAAGTAGGAGACGACCCTACCCCAATGTCGCGGTTACCCCCGCACCGGCGCAAGTTGGCGGACCCCCGGTGTGGATCGGTGCGCTCTCAGAGTCGGCCATTCGACGGGCGGGGCGGATCGGCGACGGGTTCATGGCTACGGAGGTGACCGTCGAATCCTTCATCGAGCAGGTCCGGTGGGCTCGCGAAGAGCGAGAGCGAGCCGGAGGGGATCCGGCAACCCTCGCGATCTCGCTGCACCTGCCGACCTTCGCCTTTGACGGCGACCCGGGCCGTGCGTGGGAGCTGGTGCGCCCCTACCATCGATACGTCACCTGGAAGTACGACGACATGGACCAGGCCCGCTCTCGTCTGGGTCCCCCACCGACTCCTCCCCCGATGTCCCGCAGTGAGGAGGAGTCGCTCCGTGCCTCGATCGTCCTCGGCACGCCCGAGCAGGTGGCCGAGCAGATCGCGCGGTTCCGGGACGCTGCGGAGGACGACATCCACTACATTGCTCGGTTGTACTGGCCGGGCATGGATCCGGCGCTGCAGCAAGAGGCCGTCGACGTGTTCGCCGAGCGAGTGGCCCCCTTGCTCCGCTGACGCTCAGATCGGGGTGGGCCGAGCCCACGAAGGCGGACGGAACGCCGCCTGGACGTAGGGGGTCGGGGCCAGCACACGGTGGTGCCCGTCCTGCACTTGAAACACCAGGTGGGCCTGACCGAGCGAGGGGTCCAGCGTCATGGCCGGGTACGAGAGGGCGCCCTGCGACTCGTCGAAGAAGTAGGTGCCGTTCACTCCGCGGTACACCCCGTGCCGGAGATGGGACGCAACCCCGTCGAAATCTCGGGGGTTGCCGACGCTCGCCCACGCGTTGGCCAGCAGGTGCACCTCGTCGTAGGCGATGCCGGCGTGCGAGCGCCCAGGCGGCCGCCCGAACGACCGCAGGTAGCGACCGGCGAACCGTCCGCCGAGCAGATCCGGGTACGTGCCGGTGACCGTCGACCAGACCAGCCCCTCGGCGGCCGGACCGGCGAGCTCGAGGAACTCGGGGACCGAAGGGGCGTAGATGGCGTACAGGAGCGCGTCCGTCGGATCCGCGGCGAACGCGCGCTGGAAGGCGGCGAGCTCCCTCGGAACGAAGTCCGCGACGAGCACGGCGGCGGGGTCGACGGCGTGGATCTTCCGGACGAGTCCATCCCAGTCGGCATCGAGCTCGGGCACGCACTCGACGGCCTGGATGATCCAACCGGAGTCGGCCGCCGCCGCCAGCGTCGGCGCCGTCGCCATCTGGCCGCTGTCGACGGGGGTCTCTACGATCATCAGCCGCCGACTCGGCGGCCTCCATCGCTTGGCTCGCACCAGCTCGTTGAGGAACCGGACGAAGCCGATGCCGTAGTGAACCTCGCTCGGGCACACCTGGAAGATCCGGCGGAATCGCCCCGGATCGGACCGCACGCGTGCCAGGGCCGCCTCGGAGGTCGTGGCGTGCAAGAAGGGAACGCCGAGATCGGCCGCGGCGTCGAGCGCGAGATCGGCCCCCGCCAGCACGTACCCGACGATGACAGCGTCGATGTCCGCAGCTTCGAGTCGATCGAACGCGTCGCGTACGCCCCCTGCCGAGAAGATGTCTGTGTCGACGGAGATCAGCTCGATCGGTCGGCCAGCGACGCCCCCGTGCGCGTTGATCTCGTTGATCGCCAGCATCGCCCCGTTGCGCATCTGGATCCCGTCCGAGCGGGCCGGTCCGCTCAGGGGAAACGCGGAGCCGATCAGGTAGGGACGTCGCCGATCGATGGCGGTCGGAGCTGAGACTCTGGTCAGGCGCGAGGTGTCGCGCTCTTCGGCGACGGCTGCCTCGAGCGCTCCGACACCCAGGCCGTCCAAGTCGCAGACACCTCCGGGGATCGGCAGCCGGAGCAGGCCCCGGTCGACCGCGATCGCCGCAGCGCCCGCCCGGTTGCGGGCCCCGAGCTTGAGCAGGATGTGCTCCACGTGCGTGGAGACCGTTCGCGCGCTCGCGCCCAGCCGCAAGGCGATCTCGCGATTGCCCAGGCCCCCGGCGATGAGGGTGAGGACGTCGACCTCGCGGGCGGTGAGCTCGCACGGAAGCTCGCGCCACCACAGCGACACTACGCACCGGTCGCCGGCGCCGTCGCTGCGACGTTGCATCCGCACGGCCTGCCATCCGGCAGCGCCGTGCCACACGAAGCGCACGTCCTGCAGGCCAAGCCGGAGCAGCGCGGTCGCGTACCGAACGAGGTCGGGGCAGGCCAGCAGGAAGCGGCAGGCCGCACCACCCTCGAGCTCCTCGATCGTCCCGTCGCGGTGCACGATGGCCGATGACCCGTACGCAGTCTCCATCCGCCCCCTGTAGGCCGGCCATCCTCGCACGCCCCTGGACGACGCGCAACGGGACACGCTTCCGAGACTGGGTGCCCGCCGTTGCTTCGTTGGAACGGCGCGAAGTCGGCGGGGGAGCTGCCCTCGGGCATCCGTCATTTGACGGATGCCCGAGGGCGAGGCGACCCGTAGGGTCCGCGTTCATCCGGTGCGGACGCACGCGACCGATCGTGAGGAGGGGACCAGGATGGCCAGTGAGCCCGGTGGGCAGCGGGTCGCCGGATCCGGCGGCAGGGTCACGCGTCGGCAGCTCCTGCAGGGCGCAGTGGGCGCCGGTGCCGGTGGATTGATCGTCGGGGGCCTCGGCGGCTACCTCGCCGGCAAGGGCGGTTCCGGGGAGACCTCCGCGGCGGGCGGCGGCAGCAAGGAGCCCATCCTGATCGGGTCGGCCAGCCCCGTGACCGGGCCGTTCGCGGGGGACGGCCAGCAGATGGTCCGCGGCCAGCAGCTCGCTATCGCGGAGATCAACGCCGCGGGCGGAGTCCTCGGCCGGCCTCTCAAGCTGCAGGTCTTGGACACCAAGGCCCAGGAGCCGGACGTGATGAAGAACGTCTTCCAGAAGCTCGTCTC
>Ga0070741_10003482_pt1 | contig 39023 bp, 37 predicted proteins | sample Coa_R1_4_FD_66440 | JGI IMG/M metagenome (GOLD analysis project Ga0070741, IMG submission 66440) | Surface soil microbial communities from Centralia Pennsylvania, which are recovering from an underground coalmine fire - Coalmine... | ecosystem: Environmental > Terrestrial > Soil > Unclassified ...
TCCGGCGGCGAGCGCAATATGGCGCGCTGCGCGGAAGGCACGGCGGTCGCTTACTGCGCGGCGGTGAAGTAGGCACACCTGGGTTGGAATGGCCGGCGGCAATGACGCGCCGGCCATTTCCGTCCGGCGAATCCGGAAACCTATGGACGAGAAGGGCATCGCCTATTTCGACACGACGATCGGCCGCTGCGGCATCGCGTGGGGGCCGGGCGGTATCGTCGGGATTCAGTTGCCCGCGGTCGATGACGAGCAGATGCGCGTCCGCATGGCCCAGCGCTTTGCCGGCCTGCCGGAAGCCGATTGGCCGGTGAAGGTCGGCCGCGCCGCAGCCGCCATCACCGCACTTCTTGCCGGCCAGCCGAGCGACCTCTGGCCGATCGTCCTCGACATGGACGGCATTCCGTATTTCGAGCGGCGGGTTTACACGATCGCCCGCACGATTCCGCGCGGCCGGACATCGACCTATGGCGCGATCGCCGCCGAGATCGGTGACGCCAGCCTCGCCCGCTCGGTCGGAAACGCGCTCGGCCGCAATCCGTTCGCGATCGTCGTTCCCTGCCACCGGGTACTCGGCAGCGGCGGCAAGCCGGGTGGTTTCTCGGCAAGCGGCGGCGTGATCACCAAACTCCGCCTCCTCAATATCGAGCGCGCCCGGACGAGCGAGGTTCCGATGCTCTTCGACGAACTGCCGCTCGCGACCGCGCCGCGGCGGGCGCGCGGCTGATTCAGGCCGATCGCTTCCTGGGGATCGGAAAGGCAAGCCGGACGCGCAGGCCGGTTGCGGCAAAGTCGAATTCCGCGGTTCCGTCGAGATCGGCAAGGCTGCGTTCGATCAGCTTCGAACCGAAGCCGCTGCGGGAGGGCGCCGTCACCGGCGGCCCGCCACGCTCCGCCCAGTCGATCCGGAGCCGGCCGGTTCCGTCCACGCTCCAGCGGACCGAAAGCCGCCCCTCGCTCTGCGACAGCGAGCCGTACTTGGCGGCGTTGGTCGCGAGTTCGTGCGCGACCATGCCGACGGCGAGGGTCGTTTCCGCATCGAGGTCGACCGCCGGTCCGGCGAGATCGATGCGGCCATCGCCGAGCCCGTAGGGCCGCAACTCCGCCTCGATCAGTGAACGCAAGGGGGCGCCGGACCAGCTGGTCGTATTGAGGAGGTCGTGCGTGCTCGACAAGGCGAGGAGCCGCGCTTGGATGCGCTCGGAGGCGAGCGCCGGCTCCGGCGCGGTCCGCAATGTCTGGGCGACGATCGCCTGGATCGTGGCGAATATGTTCTTTACCCGATGGTTGAGTTCGCCGAGGAGCAGCCGCTGACGCTCCTCGGCAAGCTTGCGGTCGGTGATGTCGATCATCACGCCAATCGCGCGAACCGGCTTCCGCTGCGCGTCGAAGAAGATCTGGCCCTGGAAGCCCGCCCAGCGAACCTCGTCGCTCCCCATCCGGCGATGCGGATATTCAAGGTCGATGCGTCCGTCGCTGGCCATTGCAGCGTTCCACGCGGCAATGACGCGCCGGTTGTCCTCAGGCTCGACCAGCGGTCGGATGATCGCCGGGTCGTTCGGGCCCTCCGCCGGCAGGCCCCACATGGCGCGGAATTCCTGCGACCAGCGATGGACACGCGCCACCATGTCGTAGTCCCAGGTCCCCAGCCGGTTCGCTTCGATGGCGAGGCGATGCCGCTCCTCGCTGATGCGAAGCTCCTCGGTGATCATCCGGCGCTCATGCACGTCGCGGAGCGTGCCGATGCCGCGGACAGGGAGCCGGTCGCCGTCGAAATAGATGCGCCCGGTCGTAACCACCCAGCGCACGGCGCCGTCATTCTGGCGGACGATGCGGAACTCGGCATCGTAGGCGCCGGCCTCGGGCGAAGAATACGCGCGACGATAGAGTTCGTTGACCCAGTCGCGATCCTCCGGGTGGATCAGCGCCGAAAACAAATCGACGCTCGGCACCGCATCCGCGGGAACCCCGATGATCTTCTTGAATTCAGGAGACCAGCGGCGGGCGCCGGTTCGGCTGTCGACGTCCCATATGCCGATACCGGTCTCGGCTATGGCGAGACGGAGCCGCTCCTCGCTCTGGCGAAGGTCCTCGATTTCCGCATCTGTCGGCCTGATCGAATCCACGCGCGCGCCGCAAGCAGCCACCGAATTGATGGAACTAACAAGAAACCAGCCAGCCCCGCGCCCGGGCCCACGATAATGCGCTTGCGGCGCCGATGCAAAGGAAGGAACGCAGGGCCGCTCCGGTCCCAGACGATCGGCGGAGCGCGGTCTTCGCTAGTCCGCCATCGCGGCGGCAGCAGGCGGCCGGCTGCCCGGACCGGCCTGCATCGGCTTGTGGCGGAGGAAGAGGAGAAGCGGCGCCGCGCACAGCGTGATGATGAACATCAGCTTGAAATCGTCGATGTAGGAAATCATCGCCGACTGCCCGTTGATCATCCCGTTGATGATCGCCGCCGTCGAGGCGCCTGCGGGACCGTAGAACGACAGCGGGTCGATCCCTGCGGATGTCAGGTTCTCGTTGAAGGGCGTGACGTGTGCGGCGAGGCTGGCGTGGTTGGTCTGAATGTTCTGCGTCAGGATCGCCGCCATGATCGAGACGCCGATGCTGGAGCCGAGGTTGCGGACGAGGTTGAAGAGGCTCGTCGCATCGGTGCGCAAGCGCGGGTCGAGGGTCTGGAAGGCGACCGTCGACAGCGGGATGAAGACGAAGCCGAGCCCGAACCCCTGAATGACGCCCGAGACAATGATCGGCCAGTCGTCCATTTCCGCCGAAAAGAACGTCATCTGGTAGAGCGAGTAGGCGGTGAGGGCGAGGCCGAGGCCGACCAGCACGCGCGGGTCGATCAGCCGGACCAGCCGGCCTACGGCCAGCATCGAGATCATCGTGCCGACGCCGCGCGGCGCCAGCACCAGCCCGACCGTGATGACCGGATAGCCGAAGATGTTGGTGAGCATCGGCGGCAAGAGCGCCATCGTCGCGAGCAGAATGATGCCGATGACGAATATGAAGATCAGCCCCGCCGAGAAATTGCGGTCCATGAACAGCCGCTTGTCGAGGAACGGCTCGTGGTGGGTCCAGGTATGGACGACGAAGACCCACAGGCCGGCAATTGCCAGGCCCGCCTCGATCAGGATTTCCCCCGACTGAAACCAGTCACGTTCGGCGCCGCGGTCGAGCATGAACTGCAGTGCGCCGACCGCCAGCGACAGCATGGCGAAACCGAAGAAATCGAACTTGCGGAACCGGCGCACCGTGTCCGGCATGAAGAAGTAGATGCCGGCCATGGCGAGAACGCCGATCGGGATGTTGATGTAAAATACCCAGCGCCAGTTGAAATCCTCGGTCAGCCACGCGCCGATGGTCGGGCCGACGATCGGCGCGACCATGATTCCGGCGCCCCAGATGGCCATCGCCTGGCCCTGACGTTCGCGCGGATTGATGTCGATGATGACCGACTGCGACAGCGGCGCAAGCGCCGCCCCGAAGGCGCCCTGCATGATGCGGAACAGCACCATTTCCTCGAGGTTGAAGGCTGTGCCGCAAAGTGCCGAGGAACCGACGAAGCCGGCGACACAGATGAGGAACAGGTTCTTCCGCCCGATATTGTCGGAGAGCCAGCCGGTGATCGGCGTCGCGATCGCTGCGGCGACGATGTAGGAGGTGAGTACCCAGGTGATCGTGTCCTGGGCCGCGCCGAGGCTCGCCTGCATGTGCGGCAGCGCGACGTTGGCGATGGTCATGTCGAGAATCTGCATGATCATCGCCGCCATCACCGAAACGGTGATCAGACCGCGGTGCTTGACCGGGACGAAACCGCCGGCCGCGGCAGGAGCACCGCTCATTTCGCGGGCGCACTCTCGGTATCGACCTCGACCCAGGCGCTGAGGCCGGTACGAAGCGGGACACCGTCGGTTGCCTCGGTGAAGCGAATGCGCACCGGCACGCGCTGGACGACCTTGATCCAGTTGCCGGTGGCGTTCTGCGCCGGGAGGACGGAGAATTCCGCGCCGGTGCCGGCGCCGATGCTGGCAACCTCGCCGGCGAAGGTGTGGCCCGGATAGGCGTCGATCGACACGGTCGCCTTTTCGCCGACGGTCATTTTGCCGAGGTCGGTTTCCTTGAAATTGGCCTCGACCCAGCTCTGCTGCGTCTCGACCAGGGACAACACGGCGGTCGCGGCGTTGACGTACTGGCCGACGAGAAGGCGGTCGGCCTGCGCGATGACACCGGCTGCCGGGGCATGGACCTCGGTGTTCTTCAGGTCGAGCGCGGCCTGGTCGCGCCGTGCCAGCGCGGCAAGCACGGCCGGGTGCCGGTCGGTCGCGATGTTCGGATCGCCGCCCATCACGGCGCGCGCCGCGATCACGTTCTGGCTCGCCTGGCTCAGGGTCTGCTGGGCCGAGAGGAGGTCGTTCTCGGCCTGGTCGAAGGCGGCCTGCGAGGACACGCCCTTGGCAAGAAGACCCTGCTGCCGTTCGAAGGCCTTGCGGCGGAAGTCGGCGTTCTCCGATGCGGCCTTCTCCGCGGCCAGGGCCTGCTCGTAGGTCGCGCGGAAGCCTTCGACCTGCAGGCGGGCCGAGGCGAGCGCGGCCTCGGCGCCGGCGAGTGCGATTCGATAGGGCTCCGGGTCGATGCGGAAGAGGAGGTCACCGGCGGCAACCCGGTCATTCTCGTGGACGGGCGCTTCAATGATCCGGCCGGCCACGTCCGAGCTGATCGTCACGCGATCCTGTTGGACATAGGCGTTGTCGGTCGAGGCGTAACGCCCGCCGGAAAGCCAGAGGTAGATGCCGACCGCGAGCAGCGCCAGCGGCACCGCGGCCATGATGATGAAGCGGCGGCTGCTCGGCTTCTTGACGACATCCGGCGTGGCTGCCTGACGCGGCGGCGCCGCTTCCGGCGGCTTCATCTCGACGACCTTGGGCTGGGCGCCATCGGCACTCATGATATCTGCCTCTTCTTGGGCGGAAGGGTTTGAAGTTCGGCATCCGGCATCGTCGCCGTCTCCGGCTTGCCGGAAAGGTTGGCGCGCACGCGGGTGAGGATGGCCACGACTTCCTCGACCTCGCGGTTGCTGACACCGGCGAGCGCCGTGTTGATGCACTCGGTCGCGACCTCGCGGAAACTGGAGACGAGCGGTCGCGCGGCATCCTTGAGGAACAGCCGGTGCGCGCGCCGGTCATTCGGGTCGGGACGCCGCTCGATGAGGCCGGCGGTTTCCATGCGGTCGACCAGTCGGCTGAGGGTGATGGGCTCGAGGTCCATCTCCTCGGCGATCCCGGCCTGCTTCGGGGCCTCCTCGTTGCGGAACTCGGCGCGTGCAATTGCGGAAAGCACGCGCCACTGCGCACTGGTCAGGCCGATCGACTGAGCCTTCTGGTCGATGCGGCGGCGGAGCAGCCGCGCGACGTCGTGGACAAGCAGGCCGAGGCCTTTGGCGGGGGGCATTGTTTGCATGACGGCCCATATAATAAGCAGACTTATAATGGGCAAGCTTGCAAAAATGTCGCAGGAAGAGGCTTGGTAAACGCATTGCTCCGCCGACCGGCTCTGGCTCGCGGACGGGGCAGGCCGGTGCTAGTCTCGCCTGAGCCCGCAGGTACGCATGTCCAATGCCGCCCAGCCGCGCGAAGCCGCGGCCGTCCATCGCCTCCGCAATGCGCCGGCCGAGCATCCGGACAATCCCGGCGTGCCGCTCGACCTCGACGCGGTCGCCGGCGTCCGCGTCAACCTTTCGGCGGTCGAGCGCCGCGCCGCAACGATTCCGACGCGCCGCACCGTCAAGAAGCAATGGCAGGCGGCGTGGCTCGTCCGCGCGGTGCAGTGCATCGACCTGACCACGCTGAACAGCGACGACACCGAAGGCCGCGTTCGCCGGCTCTGCGCCAAGGCGGAGCGCCCGATCCGGCCCGACATTCTCGATGCGCTCGGTCTCGGTGGCCGGACGATCACGGTCGGGGCGGTCTGCGTCTATCACCGCTTCGTCGCTACGGCGAAGAAGGCGCTGGAAGGCTCCGGCATCCCGGTTGCCGCGGTCTCGACCGCTTTCCCGGCCGGACTGTCGCCCTTCGCCACCCGCATCGCCGAGGTGAAAGCCTCGGTCGCGGACGGCGCCGACGAAATCGACGTCGTCATCACCCGCGAGCACGTGCTCACCGGCAACTGGCGGGCGCTCTACGACGAGGTCGCGGCCTTCAAGGAAGCCTGCGGCCGCGCCCACATGAAGACGATCCTCGGCACCGGCGACCTGAAGACGCTCCGCAATATCGGCCGCGCCTCCCTGGTGGCGATGATGGCGGGATCGGATTTCATCAAGACATCGACCGGCAAGGAGGGCGTCAACGCGACCATCCCCGTTTCACTGGTCATGGTCCGCGCCATCCGCGCCTACCGCGAGGCGACCGGGCATATCGTCGGCTTCAAGCCGGCGGGCGGCATCGCCACCGCCAAGGACGTGATGACCTTCGAGTTCCTGATGAAGGAAGAGCTGGGCAACGAGTGGCTGCAGCCGGGACTCTTCCGCGTCGGCGCGTCATCGCTTCTCTCCGATATCGAGCGCCAGCTCGAATATTTCGTCACCGGCCGGTACGCGTCGTTCGACCACCACGCGATGGCGTGAGCGGCCTGCTCAGATCAGGCGCGTGATCGTCTTCTTCCGCCAGACGAACCAGTAGTAGGCGGACTGCATCAGAAGCATCGCCGAGAAGGCCACCGGATAGGCGATCCAGATGCCGTCGATACCGAGGGTGGTCTTGCTGAGGAAATAGGCGACCGGCACCTCGATGCCGAGCACCGCCAGCACCGACAGCGTCGTCGGGATGAGAACGGTGCCGCTCGCCCGCATGATGCCGGAGACGACGCCCGCGGCGCCGAAGACGACGTAGCTCCACAACGTGATCTGGAGGAGGCGGTGCGCGAGCTCCATCACCGCCGGATCGGTGATGAAGAACCCGATCAGCGAGCGCGAGAAGAGGTAGGCGAGGAGGACGAGCGCGCCGGTGATGACGATGTTGAGCAGGATGCCGGTGCGGGTGATCTTGCCGAGCCCCGCCGCATTGCCGCGGCCGATCGCCTGTGCTCCGAAGATCGACGCGGTGATCGCGATCGAGATTGCCGGGAACTGGACGTAGCTCACCACCTGGTTGACCGCGCCGTAGGCGGCGGTGGCGTTTGAACCAAAGGCGTTGACGAAGGAAAGCACCGCCACCTCGGCCAGAGCCAGGAGGACGACCTGGATGCCCGTCGGGACTCCGATGCGCAGGACGGTAAGAAGAAGCCGCGGCTCGATCTTGAGGTGGCGGAAGAGAGCGGCATCCGGCGCAAGCGGATGGCCGCGGCGACGCATGTAGAACCAGAGCCCGGTGAAGGTGACGGTGAAAGAGACCAGCGCCGCCCAGGCGGCGCTGGCAACGCCGAGCGAGGGCCCCAGCCAGCCGCGGATGAAGACCGGCGTGACGGCGAGGCCGATGGCGTTGATGCTGACGAACGCATAGAGCGCCGTCACGGTGTCGCCGACGCCACGCATCATCGAGGTCATCACGATGAGGACGAAGAACAGCGGCATCGCCAGCATCATGATGCGGGCATAGCCGACCGCGTCGCTGAAGACGTTGTCCGGCGTGCCGACGGCGCGAAGCAGAGGTTCGGTGAAGACCGCGCCGAGAATGGCGATGACGACGCTCGCGGCGACGGTGGTCGTCAGCGTGGTGCCGGCGACCGCCTTCACCCGCTCCGGCTCGCGCGCGCCGAAGGCCTGGCCGATCAGCACCGAGGCACCCGCGCCGAGCCCGATCACGAACGAGATCAGGAAGAAGAAGATCGGGAAGAACGACGAAACCGCGGCGAGCGCGTTCACCCCGATCATCTGGCCGATATAGACGCTGTTCACCGTGCCGGAGAGGCCCTGCAGGACATTGGCGAGGATCAGCGGCCCGAGAAAGATAAGGTACGACTGCCACAGCGGGCGCGTCGGAGCCGTAGTCGGTCTGGCGGGAGCGTTCATCGGAGCACCGGCGGAGGGCGCCTTATAGGCCGGCAGGGCCCGCGCGTCGAACGCGGTACTTCGCGGCATTGACAGGGTGGGGGCGGGGCAGGTGGGGGTATCTCCCCCGGTCAAACGGAGTCAATATCCAGCGTTCGCGGACAGCCTCGCAGGTACTCGAATGTCCATCGCCGAAATCCTCGACCATCTCGAATATGGGCCGGCCCCCGAGGGCGACAAGGAAGCCCGCGCGTGGCTGAAAAAGCACGAGCAGGGCACGGAACTGTTCATCGATGGCGGCTGGCGGAAGCCGGAGACCGGCGTCTGGTTCGAGTCGCACGATCCGGCGACCGGAGACCTATTGGCGAAGGTGGCGCAGGCCGGCCCCGCCGACATTGACGCGGCGGTGCGGGCGGCATCGCGGGCCCAGCCGAAATGGGCGGCGCTACCCGGCCATGAGCGTGCCCGCTACCTCTATGCCATCGCGCGGCTGATCCAGCGCCACAGCCGCCTGTTCGCGGTGCTCGAATCGCTCGACAATGGCAAGCCGATACGCGAGACGCGCGACATCGATATCCCGCTGGTTGCCCGCCACTTCTATCATCACGCCGGCTGGGCGCAGCTGATGGAAACGGAGCTTGCCGACCGCATGCCGGTCGGCGTCTGCGGCCAGATCATCCCGTGGAATTTCCCGCTCCTGATGCTGGCGTGGAAGATCGCGCCGGCGATTGCGCTGGGCAACGCGGTGATCCTCAAGCCGGCGGAATTCACGCCGCTCACCGCTCTCCTTTTCGCCGAGATCGTCGCAATGGCCGGCCTGCCGAAGGGCGTGGTCAATATCGTCACCGGCGACGGCACGACCGGCGAGCTGATCGTAAAGCATCCCGACATCGACAAGATCGCCTTCACCGGCTCCACCGAGGTCGGGCGTAAGATCCGCGAGGCGACAGCCGGCTCGGGCAAGTCGCTGACGCTGGAACTCGGCGGCAAGTCGCCGTTCATCGTCTTCGATGACGCCGATCTCGACAGCGCCGTCGAAGGCGTCGTCGACGCGATCTGGTTCAACCAGGGCCAGGTCTGCTGCGCCGGCTCGCGGCTCCTCGTCCAGGAAGGCGTGGCGCCGGCTTTCCTCGACAAGCTGAAGGCCCGGCTCGAGACGCTCCGCGTCGGCCCGCCGCTCGACAAGGCGATCGATGTGGGCGCCATCGTTGCGCCGGTCCAGCTCGAGCGCATCCGCTCGCTCGTCGCGAAGGGAGTGGCGGAAGGCGCCGAGATGTTCCAGTCGCGTGGCGAACTGCCGAAACGGGGCAACTTCTTCCCGCCGACGCTCCTCACCAACGTTCAGCCGGCGTCCACCTGCGCCCGCGTCGAGATTTTCGGGCCGGTACTGGTGTCGATGACTTTCCGCACGCCCGACGAGGCCGTGGCGCTTGCCAACAACACCGAATACGGCCTTGCCGCTTCGGTCTGGTCGGAGTCCATCAACCTCGCTCTCGACATCGCGCCAAAGCTGAAATGCGGCGTGGTCTGGGTGAACTCGACCAATCTCTTCGACGCCAGCGCCGGGTTCGGCGGCTACAAGGAGTCGGGCTACGGCCGGGAAGGCGGCCGCGAAGGGCTGTCAGCCTATACCAAGCCGCGCTGGCTGAAATCGGCGAAGTCGCTCGTCCAGAAGCCGCCGGTGAAGCCCGAACTCGGCCTGGAACTCCTCGGCGGGTCGATCGACCGAACCGCCAAAATGTATATCGGCGGCAAGCAGGCGCGGCCGGACGGCGGCTATTCCCGGCCAATCGCCGCACCCTCCGGCGCGCTCGCCGGCGAAGTCGGCGAGGGCAACCGCAAGGATATCCGCAACGCCGTCGAGGCGGCCCGCAAGGCGACCGGCTGGGCCGCCGCCAGCGAGCACAACCGCGCCCAGGTGCTCTACTACATCGCCGAAAATCTCGCGGCGCGTGCGGCCGAGTTCGCCGACCGCCTCCGCATCCTCCGCGGCGTGAAGAGCGCCAAGACCAGGCTCGAGGTCGACGCGGCGATCGAGCGGCTCTTTGCCTTTGCCGCATGGACCGACAAATACGAGGGCGCCGTCCATCGCCCGCCCTTCCGCGGCCTGTCGCTCGCCATGAACGAACCGGTCGGCGTGATCGGCATCGTCTGCCCGGAGGAGCCGGGCCTGCTCGCCTTCGTCACGCTGATGGCCGGTGCGATCGCAGAGGGCAATACGGTGGTGATGCTGCCTTCGGAAGCGCAGGCGCTGATCGCGACCGACTTCTACCAGGTGCTTGACACGTCCGACCTACCGGCGGGCGTGGTCAACATCGTCACCGGCGACAAGCGATCGCTCGGCCTCGAATTGGCGAAACACGATGCGGTCGATGCGATCTGGTACTTCGGCGATGCCGAGGGGGCCGCACCGATCGAGCAGGCCTCGGCCGGCAACCTCAAGCAGACCTGGGTCGAAACCGTCGCGCGCGACTGGGGCGATGCGGCGGTGAGCGGCGGACAGGAAATACTCGCCCGCGCGACGCAGGTGAAGAACATCTGGATTCCATACGGTGAGTAGGCTCGGCGGGGCCTAAACGGGCAGGGGGCTGACGTGAACTGGCTGATCCTCGTTTTCGCGGCGGCGGCGCTCGCCGGCGCCGGCGCCTGCATCTGGTGGCGGTCGCGGATCGGCAAGGAGCTGGCCCTGATGCGCCAGACCGACACCAGCAATGCGCGCGACATTGCCGGCAAAGCGCCGGGCACGCTTGTCGAACTGAAGGGAGTGTTCCGCGCCGACCAGCTTCTCAAGTCCGAGTTTGCCGGCCGGGACTGCGTCTACTACCGCGCGCTGGTCGAGCGGCAGGTCGAGTACTACACGCGCGACAGCAAGGTTGCGTCGCGCCGCGAGACCCGCTACGAGACGGTGTCCAGCACCGAGCGCCATGCGGCCTGCGTGCTGGAAGACGCGAGCGGCAGCGTGCCGGTCGATTTCACCGGCGCCAAGGTTGAAGGCGTCCAGGTCCACCAGCGTTACGAGACCGGCGGCCTGATGAACCAGGTCGTGAGCGGCGTCGTCGGCAGTGTTCTCGGGTCCGTCGGGACGGGCAACACCCTCGGCCACCGCTATACCGAATGGATCATCGCCGCCGGCGAGCCGGCTTATGTCCTCGGCACGGTCCTGCCGTCGAAAGCCGTCGGTGCGTCGCCGGCAAAGACCGACCCGTTCATCATCAGCCACAAAACCGAGGAAGAACGGACGCGCTCGCTCACCTGGAACCGGCGCTGGCTGGTCATCGGCGCCATCGCGCTCGTGGCCCTCGCCGCGGGCCTGGTCTGGCTCTATTTCCGGACGGCATGAGCCGGGCGGAATAATTCGCGGCCCGCCTACACGCCTCCTTAACCTCGAAGGGCCGAGGCTCGTTCTCCACTCGAGTTGAAGGCTTGCCCGCATGCGGTTCCTGGCCAGACAAATCGCTGTCTTGACCGTCGCACTCGCCCCGGTCGCCGGGATTCCGCTTCCCGGCATTGACGTGGCTTCCGTGGTTGCCGCCGAGGCCGGGCCTGACGCCGCGACCGTCACCGCAGCCCTTGAGGGCTGGTGGGGTGCCCTGGTGAAGGGTACGCCGGAAGCGGTCGCGCCGGTGCTCGCGCCCGAGTTCCAGATGATGCGCGCCGATGGTTCCGGCTACGACCGGGACGGCTACCTCGGGAGCGCGTTGCCGAAGGTCGCGGCCATCCCGGAATTCAGCCGGGTCGTTGCCACGCAGCAAGGCGACACGCTGGTCGTCCGCTACTACGTGACGGTCAACGAAACCCGCGACGGCAAGACCGTGCAGAGGCACGCGCCCCGCATCACCGTCTTCCGCAAGGACGGCGATGCCTGGCTGGTCGTCGCCCACGGCAATTTCGCGCTGCTTGAGAAATAGCCGCTCAGAGCATGTCGCCGAGCGACCAGTGGTTTGACCAGCGCGCGTCGATCTCGTCGCGGACGTTCTGGTAGCGGATATCGGTCGACAGCCGCAGCCGGTTGGCAGGGTCGTCGTTGCAGGTCGCCGCGTGGATCATATACGGGCTGTGGAGGACGACGTCGCCGGCCTCGTAGTCGGCGATGAGCCAGCGCGAATCGAGGCGGTCGGCGAGCGCCGGCAGGTCCTTCGTGATCCAGCCATTGGCGTTCATGTTCTTGTTGTAGGCGCTGATCCTCTCCGCAGCAGGCAGATGCGCATTGTCGCGGGCGAATTCCGCCTCCATCGCGCGGCCCTGTGCGTGTGAGCCTTCGAGGTAGACCAGCCCGCCCATCGCCACCGGCACGTCGCCGATCGGGATCCAGACCGTGACCAGCCGGTCGGTGCCGCCGCGCAGATAGGTCAGGTCGTAGTGGGCGCCGGTCGCAGAAATATCGCGCGGCCGCGTGTAACGGATGATCTTCCGCTTGTGCAGATAGGAGGGCCCGCCGACGAAAGCGTCGAGGAACCGCCACAGATTCGGATGAAGGCAGAACGACTCGAAGGCAGCGGAGCGCACGACTTCCATCAGCCGCTGGCGGGCAATGTCCGGCTCATGCTCGTCGCCCGACCAGAGCCCTTCCCGCGGGTCGCTGCCCGCGGCCAGCAGTCCGGTATCTTCGAACTGGGCGAAGAAGTGTCTGCGGAAGTCGAGCACCTCGTCGCGCGGCAGGAAGCGCTTCAGCCAGACATAGCCGTCGCGGTCGAAGCGGGCGCGGAGCGCGGCAATGCCCTCGCCAGGGTCACTCGGGGCGAGCCGGCCGAGGCGACCCGGCGCATCGCTCAGGACGAAGCCGTTGGAGCGAAGCGGCTGGCCGCTTGGAGGAAGCTTCGCCGGTGCGTTCATTGGCGTTCCAGGTCCTCTATCGAACTCACCGTGACACCGAGGTCGTTCACGAGCCCGTTCGACAGCGAATAGACCCAGCCATGGATGCTGACCGGCTGGCCACGCGCCCAGGCGTCCTGCACGAACACGTCGGAGGCAACGTTCCGCACCTGGCGCATGACGTTGAGTTCGCACAGCCGGTCGAGCCGCGGGCGGCCCTCGGCGATCGCATCAAGCTCGTGTTTGTGGTTGTGGGCAACTTCCCGGATCGGATGCAGCCAGTGGTCGACCAGCCCGCGCCGTCGCCCGTCGACCGCCGCCGCAACCCCGCCGCACCCGTAATGACCGACGACCATGATGTGCTTCACCTTCAGCACGTCTACCGCGAACTGCAGGACCGACAGGTAGTTGGCGTCCTGCGGCGGAGCGAGGTTGGCGACGTTGCGGTGAACAAAGAGTTCGCCCGGGTCGAGGTCGACGATCTCGTTCGCCGGTACGCGGCTGTCCGAGCAGCCGATCCAGAGGTATTCCGGCGCCTGCTGGCGTTCGAGGCGGCGAAAGAAATCCGGGTCGTTCGAGACCCGGCGCGCCGCCCATTTCCGGTTGTTCGCCTTGAGATGATCGAGCATGGCCCGAACCCATAGAGCCAGCAGGGAAGGGCGGCAAGGCTTCGGGGTGGCGCAGACCGGCCAAAACCTGTATTTCCCCGCCGTCTTTCACGGCTCGCGCGCTGTGCGCTTGCCGCCCCAGATTGAAGCGCCCGATGAACGATACCGCCGCCGCCAGCAAACCGACGGTCTATCCCGCGGCCGAGCCGAGCCCGAGCTTCCCCAAGATCGAGGAGGCGGTCGGCAAATGGTGGGTCGAGAACCGCATCTTCCAGCGCTCGATCGAGCAGCGCCGGGATGCGGGCGCGCCGGAATTCGTCTTCTACGACGGTCCGCCCTTCGCCAACGGCCTCCCGCATTACGGCCACATCGTCACCGGCTTCGTGAAGGACCTGGTGCCGCGCTACCAGACCATGCGCGGCAAGACAGTCGAGCGCCGCTTCGGCTGGGACTGCCACGGCCTGCCGGCGGAACTCCACTCGGAGAGCGAACTCGACCTCAAAGGCCGGAAGGACATCCTTCGCTACGGCGTCGCGCGCTTCAACGAGCACTGCCGGACCTCGGTCATGCAGTTCCGGCAGGACTGGGAGTACTACGTCAACCGCTCGGCGCGCTGGGTCGATTTCGACAACGATTACCGGACCATGGACCTCTCCTACATGGAGAGCGTGATGTGGGCCTTCAAATCGCTTTGGGACAAGGGCCTCATCTACGAGGGCTTCCGTGTCGTCCCCTATTCCTGGGCGGCGCAGACCTCGCTCTCCAACATGGAGATCCGGCTCGACAATGCCACGCGCCCGCGCCAGGACCCAGCGCTGACGGTCCCCTTCCAGCTCCGCAAGAAGCCCGGCGAGAAGGTCGCGCCGAAGCTCCTCGCCTGGACGACCACGCCGTGGACGCTGCCGTCCAACCTCGCGCTCGCGGTCCATCCCGAGGCGGACTACGCGCTTCTCGAGAAGGGCGAGGAGCACTGGATTCTCGCCGACTCTTCGCGCGCACACTACGCCAAGGAACTCGACGGCTTCGTGAAGACCGGGGACCTCAAGGGCGCCGACCTCATCGGCCGAAGCTACGAGCCGCTCTTTCCGTTCTTCGCGGGCGCGGCCAATTCCTTCGTCGTCCTCGGCGGCGAATTCATCGAGCTGGGCGAGGGGACCGGCGTCGTCCACATCGCGCCGGCCTTCGGCGAGGACGACATGAACGTCGCTACCGCCGCCGGCATCCCCGTCGTCGACCCGGTCGATGCCGAGGGCAATTTCACCGGCGAGGTGCCGCCCTACAAGGGCCAGAACGTGTTCGAGGCGAACAAGGACATCATCCGCGACCTCAAGGCCGCCGGGAAGGTCGTCCGCCACGAGACCTACGAGCACAACTACCCGCATTCATGGCGCACCGACGAGCCGCTGATCTACAAGGCGATCCCGTCCTGGTACGTGAAGGTCACCGCCTTCCGCGACCGCATGGTCGAGCTCAACCGGGACATCACCTGGGTGCCGGAGCACGTCAAGGACGGCATCTTCGGCAACTGGCTCGCCAACGCGCGCGACTGGAACATCAGCCGCAACCGCTTCTGGGGCGCGCCGATCCCGGTCTGGAAGTCCGACGATCCGAAATATCCGCGGATCGACGTGTACGGTTCGCTCGACGAACTGGAGCGGGATTTCGGCGTCCGTCCCAAGGACTTGCACCGCCCGGCGATCGACCAGCTGGTCCGCCCCAATCCGGACGACCCGACCGGCAGGTCGATGATGCGGCGGGTTGAAGACGTGCTCGACTGCTGGTTCGAGTCAGGCTCGATGCCGTTTGCCCAGGTTCATTACCCGTTCGAGAACAAGGACTGGTTCGACAGCCATTTTCCCGGCGATTTCATCGTCGAGTATGTCGGGCAGACGCGCGGCTGGTTCTACACGCTGATGGTGATGTCGACGGCGCTCTTCGACCGCGCGCCGTTCCGCAGCTGCATCTGCCACGGCGTGGTGCTCGACGAGAACAAGCAGAAGCTCTCGAAGCGCCTGAAGAACTATCCGGACCCGGTCGACGTCTTCAACACCTACGGCGCCGATGCGCTCCGCTGGTACATGGTGTCCTCGCCGCTCCTCTCGGGCGGCGATCTCGCCATGCCGAAGGACGGCCGCGCCATCGGCGAGACCGTGCGGCAGATCCTGCTGCCGATCTGGAACGCCTATTCGTTCTTCACGCTCTACGCCAACATCGACGGCATCAGGGGCAAGCTCGTTACCACCGCCGAAGCCGAGCTCGACCGTTACATTCTCGGCAAGACGGCCGAATTCGTCGGCAACGTCGGAGGCGCCATGGACCGGCTCGACATCGCCGCCGCGACCGGCGCGCTGCCGCCTTTCATCGAGGCGCTCAACAACTGGTACATCCGCCGGTCGCGCGACCGCTTCTGGAGGGCGGAGAAGGACGCCGACAAGCGCGCCGCCTATGACACGCTCTACACGGTCCTCGTCACGCTCTGCCGTGCGATGGCGCCGTTCCTGCCTTACCTCAGCGAGCATATCCATCGCGCGCTCTGCGACGGGCAGAGCGTCCACCTTGCCGACTGGCCGGATGCGTCCGCCTTCACGGTTGACGCCGCGCTGGTCGAGCGGATGGACCTTGCCCGCGCCGTCTGCTCTGCCGCGGCGTCGATCCGGACCGCCAAGAACCTCCGCAACCGGTTGCCGCTCCGACGGCTCACCGTCGCCCACCCGAAGCACGCGATGCTCGGCCCGCTTCGCGACGTGATCGCCGAGGAGGCCAACGTCAAGGAGGTCGTCTTTGCCGACGATCCGACGAAGTTCGGCGCCGAGGTGCTGGTGGTCAATCCGCGCATCGTCGGCAAGCGGCTGGGCGGCAGGATGAAGGACATCCTGGCCGATGCGAAGGCCGGAAAATGGAAGCACACAGCGGGTGGCGTCGAGGTCGCCGGCGAGAAGATCGACGCGTCGGAATACGAACTGCGTTTCCGCGCTACCGAAGGCCTCGATGCGACGAGCTTTGCCGGCTCGGCGGGGGTCATCGTCCTCGACACCAGGGTGGATGCCGAGCTCGAGCGCGAAGGCGTCGCGCGCGATTTCATCCGCCTGGTTCAGGTCGCCCGCAAGGATGCGAACCTCAACATCGCCGACCGCATCCGCATCGAGGTCAAGGCGAGCGAGGCCGTGCACGCGGCGGTCGCCGCGCACGAAGCGATGGTGAAGGGCGAGACGCTGGCGGTGTCGCTCGACTTCAACGGGACGCCCGCGGGCTTCGTTTCGGAAGCAAAGCTCCAGGACGAAACGGTTACGATCGGCGTCCGCGCAGTCTAGCTCTCCTCCCCGCGGTCAGTTTCGCCGCGGGGCGATCAGCGCCCATGACGCCGGCACGAGCGCGGCGGCGAGCGCAATCTTCAGCAGGTCGGCGACCACGAACGGCGCCACGCCTTTGGCCCACGCAAATGCGATGCCCGTGCCGTGTGTCCCTGCGGCAGCGCCGAGAAGCTTCGCCAAGCCGGGTGACAGCGGCGTACCCCACGCCAGCCACGCGAGTCCGATCGCGAAGACCACGATGTCGGCGGCGACCATCGCGCCGAACAGCTTCACCGCCGAACGGTCCCAGCCGCGGTCGGCGGCATAGCCGACGATGAAGGCGAGCGGAATGAAGCCGACGAGGAAGCCGCCTGTGGTTCCGAGAAAATAGGCCGGGCCGGCGATCATCGGCGGGGTGTTGGTGAAGACCGGCAGGCCGAGCGCGCCTTCGAGGAGGTAGGCGAGGACCGTCGCCACCGCGAGGCGCGAACCGTAGGCCGCCGAGATCAGCATCACCGCGAGTGTCTGCAGCGTGATCGGGACCGGTTCCTGCCAGACCTTCACCTTGGCCGAGACGGTCAGCAGTGCCGTGCCGGCAAGGACGAGCAGCACGACCTGAAGGGCGCGGCTGACCCGCTCCGGCCAGAGGGCAGGGGCAAGGGCGAGTGCGGTCGGTTGCATGGCGGGTTCCCCGAGAAGTAGCGGTCGGGGCGGACCTTAAGGAGAATCGAAAACCGCCACAAGCGCATGGCCGGTTTGCGGATTCGGCTTGTCGCGCGGGCCGCGGCGGCGGCAAAGTGGCGCCATGTCGAAAGCCGAGAAGCTCGAACGCATCCTCACCGCCGCGCCGGTCGTCCCGGTCCTCACTATCGCCGATCCGAAGCAGGCAGTGCCGCTGGCGCGCGCGCTGGTCGCGGGCGGCCTCACAGCATTGGAAGTGACGCTCCGGACGCCTGCGGCGCTGGAGGCGATTCGCGCGATGGCGACCGAGGTCGAGGGCGCCGTGGTCGGCGCCGGCACCGTTCTCGACGCAAGACAATGGCATGACGCGGTCAAGGCCGGCGCCACTTTCGTCGTGAGCCCGGGTGCGACGGCAGGCCTTCTCGATGCGGCGCAGAACTCGCCGGTCCCGTTTCTCCCCGGCGCCGCGACCGCCGGCGAGGCGATGGCGCTTGCCGAACGCGGCTACCGGTTCCTGAAGTTCTTCCCGGCCGAGCCTGCCGGCGGGATCGCCTACCTCAAGGCGCTCGCCGCGCCGCTTCCCGACATCCGCTTCTGTCCGACCGGCGGCGTCAGCCCGAAGAACGCGAAGGACTACCTCGCACTCGCCAACGTGGTCTGCGTCGGCGGCACGTGGGTGGCGCCCGCTGATGCGCTCGGCGCGGGCGATTGGGCGAAGGTCACTGCGCTCAGCCGCGAGGCGGTTGCGCTTCGCGCGCGGTGAGTCTCGTCGCGGGGCTCAGATTTCCGCCCAGAGGATCACCAGCGACGTGCAATCGAGGGGCATGACCGGGTTGGTGTAGATCATGCGGGTATGCCGGCCGCGGTCGCCGAAAACCTTGATGAGCAGGTCGGATGATCCGTTCAGCGCCTTGGGGTGGTCGCCCTTGTAATCGTCGGCAACGCCGAGAATGCCCTCCATGCGGACGATGCGCTTGATCTTCGACAGTTCGCCGACCGCCTCCCTGATCTGGGCGATCGCGTTGAGGCAGGAGAGCTGGCAGGACCTGTACGCGTCTTCGTCGGAGATCTCGCGGCCGAGCTTGCCGGTATAGACCAGCCGGCCGTCCTGCCAGGGCAGGTTGCCCGAGGTGATCACGGTGTTGCCGGTGATCACCCATGGTTCGTAGTTGCCGACGGCGGCCGCCGCCGGCGGCAGTCTTAGGCCGAGTTCGGCGATCCGCTCTTCGGGCGTCTTGCTGCTCATCCATATCCTCCCCGAGTCCACGTCTTGATTGTTTACCGCATGGCGTGATCGCCGACGAAGCCGATCGTCGAAGACGACATTTCCCCTTGCGTTCCCGGCATTTCGCCGCCATATCACCAGCGTTCGGGCAACTTTGGACCCGGAGACTGGAAAACTGTGCGGGCAAAAATCACCCGCAAGCGGGCGATACCTAGCTGTCTGATAAGACGCGTTTATTCCTTTCCCCGAAACGACAAGTCTGCCGAAAAGGGGGTGCCGCGAGGCGCTCCGCCACCACTAACGGGAAAGGATCCCACAATGCGCCAGACTGGCACCGTAAAGTTCTTCAATTCCGCCAAAGGCTTCGGCTTCATCACGCCGGACGGAGCGTCCAAGGACGTGTTCGTTCATGTGAGCGCCCTCGAGCAGGCCGGCCTGTCCGGCCTCAATGACGGCCAGAAGGTCTCCTTCGAGACCGAGGCAGACCGCCAGGGCAAGGGCCCGAAGGCCGTTTCGATTCAGCTCGCCTAAAGCGGATCGCAACCGGGCACTCGCTGCCCGCACGTCTCGCCCCGCCGGCCAACCGGCGGGGTTTTTGTTTTTGAAGCGCATTTCGGGGGACGCGGTGTCGCGACCCGAAGGTCCAATGACAGAAAGGCGCCGTTTGGGTTGCCCCAACCGACGCCTCCCTGTCAGATCGGCTGTCCCGGAGGCACCGCGTCACCCGAAGGCTCGCTTGCGCTTCCGTCGCCGAACCGATCCGTGAAGGGCGCAGCCCGCGTTACCGTAGGCGCGGTCCCCTCACGAGCGGTCTGAGCGTTGCCTCCATCGCTGGAAGCACCTCACCTCCGCCCGTCGCAAGAGCTGGCCAGCTCCTGCGCCGTCCCGCTAAACGGTTGTGCCGCCGTTTGCAGGTTTCATCGGCTTCGCCGGACGGCCGCCACATCGCTGCAGCACCTGCTCCGACGTTCTCCGCTGGGCATCCCGGTCAGTCTCGACTCGCATCGGCCTGCCGGCGCGGTTCCGCTTCCACCAACCTCGGTCGTCCGGCTTAGCCCGTGCCGTACTCGATTGGCTTCGCGGTAGGTACAAGGTGCCCCGCAACGCGGTCGTTGAGAAGCTGCGATGTCGCCGACTTGGGATATCTGGGGATAATGTGGAAGCAGTTCCCGGCGGTGACGGTTTCGAGTGGCGCGGGCGCGACTCGGGCATTGCCGGCCTATTGCGGCGGCTCGACCGTCGCGCCGTCTTCGCTGTCATCGGGTGCGGCGCCGCCGTCGTCGCCAAGGTAGCGCGCCTTCAGTTCCGCGATGCGCGCTTCAGTCTTGTCGTAAAGGCATTGTCCGACCGCGGCGCCGGCGCCCGTGCCGCCGTAATATTCGTAGTTGACCGCGCCGTTGCAGTCCTTGTCCTTGTATGTCGCCCAGGCGCGCTGTGCGTCGATCAGCACCTTCTTCCAGTCGGCGTAGGTGCTCTTTGGCATGGACGGATCGGCCGGGTCGCCGTCGAAGGTCGCCATGACCTGTTTCCAGACCCGGTTCAGTTCGGCATCGGCGGCCTTGTAGTGGTCGATGACGCATTCCGTCATCTCGACATTGGAGCCGCCGCAATCGGCAATGTCGTCGGCTGCGAAGGCCGGGCCGGCGAATGCGAGGACGGCAAAGGCGGTGGCCAGACGCATGGGGCTTGCTCCGTTAGGTTCCGCAGATCCCGTAGATAGCCCAGGTCGCCCTCCGCCGTCGCGACCTTCGCCACACGGCCGGGACTTGACCGGAGCGCCGCCGTCGCCCGAGATTGCGCTCCCCGTCTGGCGAGGAGGGCGACATGGACCCGCGTGAGCTTCTTGGCATGATCGCGTTTTTCTCCGAAACGCTGAACGGCGATGAAATCTTCATGCTCGCCTCGACGGCCAGGCGCCTGACCTTCCCGGCGGGCGGCGTCATTCTCAAGGAGGACGATCCGGCGACCTCGCTCTTTGTCATCGAGTCCGGCACGGTCAAGGTCACCGTCGAGGGCGAAGCGGAGCCGCTGACGGAACTCCACGCCGGCGACTTCTTCGGCGAGATGTCGTTGCTCACCGGCCAGCCACGCAATGCGACGGTGACCGCCGTCGAGCCGACCGCAATCTACGAGATCGACCGCAAGGCGCTTGCTCCGGTTCTGGCCGAAGCGCCGGCCCTGGCGGAGCGCTTCGCCGAGACGATGATGCGGCGGCAGGAGGAGCTCGATCACCTCTACGGCAACCCGGCCTGGGGCATGGAGCGGGTCGGCAAGGCCGAGCTCCTTGCCGATATCAGGCGCTTCTATTCGGACAACGCAGGCGGGGACTTCGCGGCAGGCGGGTGAAGGCGCCCCGGCCCATCGTAGTTCAAGCTTTGCTTCAGGCCGCGGCCCCGAACGATTACCGAGCCGCCTGAATCGGTTAGCCGGCCTGGCTCGCGTTCTGATTCAGGCAGTCTCGGCCTCGCTGCGGGCGTTCCGCGAGGCGAGATAGTCCCCGATCCGCGCGATGGCCTTGCGGATGTTCTCCGCCGAATTGGCGTAGGAGAGGCGGAGATATCCCTCGCCGTGGATGCCGAAATCCGGCCCGCCAATGGTGGCGACACCAGCCTCCTCGAGGAGCTTCGAGGCGAGCGCCTTAGCCTTGAACCCGGTCTGGCCGATATTGGGAAACGCGTAGAACGCTCCCTTCGGCGTGATGCACGAAATTCCGGGCAGCCGGTTAAGTTCCTCGACCACGATCTTTCGCCGCCTGTCGAACTCGGCGACCATCCTGCCGACCGAGTCCTGCGGGCCGGTCAGGGCCGCAAGGCCCGCGAATTGCGACGGTGCATTGACGCAGGACCAGCAGTTGACCGCGAGCTTGCGGACCTTGTCGTAGAGCGGCACGGGCCAGACCGAGAAGCCCATCCGCCAGCCGGTCATCGCGTAGGTCTTCGACCAGCCGTCGAGGAGGATAACGCGGTCGCGCACCTCCGGGTAGGTGAGGAGCGAGACGTGCGGCAAGCCGTCATAGGTCATCTGGCCGTAGATCTCGTCCGAGAGGATCGCAACGTCAGGCCACCTGGCGAGTCCGGCGACAAGCTTGTCGATCTCGGCCTTCGGGGTCACGCCGCCGGTGGGGTTGGCGGGCGAGTTGAGGATGATCAGCCGCGTCTCGGGCGTGATCAGCGCCAGCGTCTCCTCGGCCGAAAAGGCGAAGCCGTTCTTCTCGCGGATCGGGATCGGAACGGGCCGGGCGCCGGTGAACTCGATCATCGAGCGGTAGATCGGAAAGCCCGGGTCAGGATAGAGGATGTCCGCGCCCGGCTCGCCGAACATCAGGATCGCGGCATACATCGTGATCTTGCCGCCCGGCACGATGATCACCTGGTCGGGCGAGACGTTGACGCCGATGCGGCGATGGATGTCGGCGGCGACCGCCTCGCGGAGCGGCTTGATCCCGGTCGCCGGCGTATAGCCGTGGTGCCCGTCGCGGAGCGCCTTGATCGCGGCCTCGACGATATGCTCGGGCGTGCGGAAATCGGGCTGGCCGATGCCGAGGTTGATGATATCGCGGCCGCCGGCGGCGAGTTCGGTTGCGCGGGCAAGGACCGCAAACGCGTTCTCCTCGCCGATCCGGTCAAAGCCGGCGATCGTATGAAACATCCGTCTACCTCCCGCCCCGCGTGTCGTTGATTTTGGCGCGACTCTTGGCGCATAACCCCTGCCAAATCAAATCCGGCCCGCCGACAGGGGAACCCGGATGGGGGAACGCCCTGATGCCATCGGTTGCTGCAAAGCGCCGTCTCTTCCGCGAGATGCACCGCGAGGGGTGCTTCGTCCTCCCCAATCCATGGGACATCGGCTCGGCGCGCTGGCTGCAGGGCGCCGGCTTCAAGGCGCTGGCGACGACCAGTGCCGGCGCGGCCTGGGCGCTTGGCTATCCCGATGGCGGCCTGCCGCTCGACGCGATGCTGAGCCACATCCGCACGATCGTCGAGGTGACCGACCTGCCGGTCAACGCGGACTTCCTCAACGGCTTCGCGCGCGAGCCTCAGCGGGTAGCCGAGAACGTCAGGCGCTGCATCGAAACGGGTGTGGCGGCGCTCTCAATCGAGGACTCGACCGGCGACCGGCGCGAGCCGCTCTACCGGTTCGATCTCGCCGTCGCGCGTATCCGCGCGGCGCGCGCCGCGATCGACGCCGCGGGCGGCGAGGCGCTCCTGGTGGCGCGAAGCGAGTGCTATCTGACCGGACACCCCGAGCCGCGGAAGGAGGCGCTTCGCCGGCTAACCGCTTTCGCCGAGGCCGGCGCCGATTGCCTCTATGCGCCCGGCGCCGCGACGCGCGAGGACATTGCGGCGATCGTCATGGCCGTGGCGCCGAAGCCCGTGAATGTGCTCGCGCGTAAGCTGAACGGCCTCACCGTCAACGACCTCGCCGGGCTTGGCGTCCGCCGGATCAGCGTCGGCGGCGCGATGGCTCGGATGGCGTGGGCCGGTCTCATCCGCTCGGCCCGCGAGATTCTCGACGAGGGTCGCTTCGACGCATTCGAGCAGGCGACGCCCGGCAGCGACCTCGACGGATTCTTCGCCGCTGACCGGGAGGCGCGCTCCTGATGTCGGGGGACGCGCCGCTCGGCCCGATCATCGATACGACGCCGGCGGAGCGCCCCGGGCCGGTCACCCTCGAGGGCCGCTTCTGCCGGATCGAGAAGCTCGATCCGGCAAGGCACGGCGACGGTCTCTGGCATTCCTTCAACGGACATGACCGCCTGTGGACCTACATGGCCTACGGTCCGTTTGCCGACGGCAGCACGTTCGCCAACTGGCTCGACGAGCGGGCCGTGATGCTCGACCCGTATTCCTATGTCGTCTGCGACCGGGCGCGCGGGCATCCGCTCGGCATCGTTACGTATCTCGAGATCAGGCCGGCGATGCGCGTCATCGAGATGGGCAATATCGTCTACTCGCCCGGCCTGCAGCGGAGCCCCGCCGCGACCGAGGCCCAGTATCTGCTCGCGCGCTACGTCTTCGAGGACCTCGGCTACCGGCGCTACGAATGGAAGTGCAATGCGCTGAACGAGCCGTCGCGCCGCGCTGCGGCGCGGCTCGGCTTCACCTACGAGGGCACTTTCCGGCAGCACATGATCGTCAAGGGCCGCAACCGCGACACGGCGTGGTTCGCGATGCTCGACACCGATTGGTCGGGTCGCAAGGCCGCGTTCGAGCGCTGGCTCGACCCGGCCAATTTCGATAGCCGCGGCCGCCAGCATTTGAGCCTTTCGGCGCTCAATACCGAAGGCCAGGGATCATAGACGGAGGACGGGAATGGACAGGTTGAAGGGCAAGCGGGCGTTCCTTACCGCTGCCGGGGCCGGGATCGGCCGGGCTACTGCGATCGCGTTCGCGCGCGAAGGGGCGGAGGTCATCGCCACCGATCTGAAGCTCGATCTGATGAAGGATCTGCCTTCGTATGGCGTGAAGGAAATCCATTCGCTCGACGTGCTGAGCACGCCGGCCGTCAGGGCGATCGCGGAGAAGGTCGGGGCGATCGACATTCTCTTCAACTGCGCCGGCTTCGTTCACCACGGCACTGCGATCACCACCTCCGACGCCGACTGGGACTTCTCCTTCGACCTCAACGTCAAGTCGATGCACCGGACGATCGGCGCGTTCCTTCCGGCGATGCTGAAGAAGGGCGGCGGCTCGATCGTCAACATCGCGTCGGGCGCCTCGTCGGTCCGCGGCATTCCCAACCGCTACGTCTACGGCGCCTCGAAGGCGGCGGTGATCGGCCTCACCAAGTCGGTCGCGGCCGACTTCATCCGGCAGGGCATCCGCTGCAACGCGATCTGCCCGGGCACCATCCAGTCGCCGTCGCTCGACGACCGCATCGCCACGCAGGCCAAGGCGCAGAACAAGTCGCTCGCCGAAATCCGCCAGATGTTCGTCGACCGGCAGCCGATGGGCCGTCTCGGTACGGCGGAGGAGATTGCCGCGATGGCGGTCTTTCTCGCCGGAGACGAGTCGAGCTACGCCACCGGCCAGGCGTTCATCGTCGACGGCGGCTTCGCCCTGTAGTCGAGCGCAGCTTTCCTCAAAGGAAGAGAGATCACCGGATGCATATCCTCATCATCGGCGCCGCCGGGATGATCGGCGCCAAGCTCGCCGCGCGGCTCGCAAAGGACGGTACGCTCGGGGGCACACCGATCGACCGGATGTCGCTGGTCGACGTAGTGGCGCCGCAGCCGCCGGCGGGCGCCGAGTTCAAGGTCGCGGCAAGTGCGGAGGATCTGTCCGCGCCCGGCGCCGCGGAACGCGCCGTGATCGGCCGGCCGGACGTGATCTTCCATCTGGCCGCCATCGTTTCCGGCGAGGCCGAGGCCGACTTCGAGAAGGGCTACCGCGTCAATTTCGACGGCACGCGCAACCTCTTCGAGGCGATCCGCAGGGCCGGTGACGGCTATCGCCCGCGCCTCGTCTTCACCTCGTCGATCGCAGTCTTTGGCGCACCCTTTCCGGACGCGATCCGCGACGACTTCTTCGAGACGCCGCTCACCTCCTACGGGACGCAGAAGGCGGTCGGCGAACTCCTGCTCGCCGACTACACGCGGCGCGGCTTCTTCGACGGTATCGGCATCCGCCTGCCGACCATCTGCGTCCGCCCCGGCCGGCCGAATCTCGCGGCGTCGGGGTTCTTTTCCAACATCATCCGTGAGCCGCTTGCGGGCAAGGAAGCCGTCCTGCCGGTGCCGGAGAACGTCCGCCACTGGCACGCCAGTCCGCGCTCCGCGATAGGCTTCCTGATCCACGCCGCGATGCTCGACGGCACCGAGGTCGGCTCGCGCCGCAACATTACCATGCCCGGCCTGTCGGTGACCGTCGCGGAGCAGATCGCGGCCCTCCGCAAGGTCGCCGGCGACAAGGTCGTGGCGCGGATCAGGCGGGAGCCGGACGCGACGATCATGCGCATCGTCGAGGGCTGGCCGCGCAACTTCGCGCCGGAACGGGCGGTGGCGCTCGGCTTCAAGGCCGATCCGAGCTTCGAGGACATCATCCGCATCCATATCGAGGACGAGCTCGGCGGGAAGTTCGTTCCCTAGTTGGACGTGCGCGTCATCAGGAGGGGCTTGCCTCCCTCCTTGGCCGCCTTGGCGAAGCCGCCCTTGCCGTCGGCCTGGAAGCTCAGGCTGCGGCCGTCGGTGCCGTAGAGGACGAGATAGACGCCCTCGACGCGCCATGCGGCAAGCTTGAGGCTGGCGACCGCCGGGTCGCAGCCGGGCGCAACCACCGCCTCGAAGCTTTCCTCGCCGCCGGGCGGCGGCCTGTCCTTCAGCGTCAACGTGCATAAGGCAGGCGCGTTCGGCCGCGCCAGTTGCCAGGTCCCGTAGATCTTGCCGGCAACCGGCAGGCCGGAGATGCCATCCGCAGAAGGCGTCAGCACGAACTGAGGATCGGCATCGTCCGAAGTATAGGCGCCGTATTCCTGCTCGTTCAGGCGGAAGAGCACGTGCCGGACCGGGTCGATGAAGATCATCTGGCCTTGCGAGAAGTTCCAGGCGGCGAAGTCATCGCCGGTCGCCTCGCCGATCTTGCAGGGTGACGCCACCTCGACGGCGTAGCCGCCGATCGCTTCCTTCGCGGTGAGCTTCAGATTGCAGCCGCTTCCGGTCGCCGATTCGGCGAGGAACCACCATCCGGCCGTCGCCCGGATGACCTCCGGGTCGATGTCGCCGGCGCGGGTCGGTGCGGTCCCGCAAAACGCCAACAGCGCGGCGAGGACTGCAATGCGCTTCATGGCTTTCGCGGCCATGGCGTCTCGGGAACCGGGGTGAGCGGTTTTCCCTTCTCGAACCAGCTCGCGAGGTTGTCGACGACGAGCTGACCCATTGCGTCCCGGGTATGGACCGAGGCCGAGCCGACGTGCGGAAGAAGAACCGTGTTCTCCATCGCGATCAGTTCCGCCGGAACTGACGGCTCGTTGGTGAAGACGTCCAGTCCGGCAGCGAGGATGCGCCGGTCGCGGAGGGCGCGGATCAACGCCTCCTCGTCGACGACGCTGCCACGGCCGATGTTGATGAGGATGCCCTGCGGGCCGAGGGCATTCAAAACCCGCTCGTCGACGAGGCCGCGCGTCTCCGCCGTTCCGGGGAGGACGAGGATCAGCGTGTCGACCGCCGCGGCCATCTCGCGGATGCCAGGGTAATGCCGCCACGCAACCTCGGGCAGCGGATGCCGGGTGTGGTAAACGACCGGCACCTGCATCGCCTCCAGGCGCCGGGCGATCGCCTTGCCGATGCGGCCCAGGCCGGCGATGCCGACGGTACGGTTGCGCATGGTGGCGCGGCTGAGCGGGTAGTTGCCGGCCGGCCATTTGCCGGCGCGGAGGTGGCGCTCGGCCGCCGACAATTCGCGAACGGTCATGAGGAGCAGGCCGATCGCGGTGTCGGCGACTTCCTCTGTCAACACGTCCGGCGTGTTGGTGACGATGATCCCACGCTCGCCGCAGGCCCTGAGGTCGATGCCGTCGTAGCCGACGCCGAAATTGGCGATGATTTCCAGCTTCGGCAGGCTTTCGATCAGGCTCCGGTCGATGCCGTGATGGGCGCCGCGCGCGATCCCGCGGATCGCGCCGGCGTTAGCCGCCACGACCTGGTCGAGGCTCTCGCCGCCCTCGGCGCGATGGCGCGTGAAGGCCTCGGCGAGCGCCTTTTCGCTGGCCTCCGGCAGCGCCCCCACCGCCAGCACGTCGATCTTCGGCATGGTCATCCCCGGCTCGAAAAAAGCGCGGCGAGAATAGCGGGCCAGGGCCGCCTTGTCGCCGGCCTACCGGTCGCCGTGGACGCGCTCGCGATAGAGGATGTAGAGGCCGCTCGCGATGACGATGGCCGCTCCGACGAGCGTGAGTTCGTGCGGCACATCGCCAAAGACGACGTAGCCGAGCGCGATCATCCAGACGATCTGCAGATAGATGAAGGGTGAGAGAACCCCTGCCGAGGTCAGCCGGTGCGCGTGGATCAGGCACCAGTGTCCGGCGGCGCCGCAGACGCCGGTCAGCGCCAGCGCCACCGCGACGCCCGGCGACGGGGGAAGAACCGCATCGGGCAGCGAAAACGGCGCCAGCAGCACGAGCGCCGCTAGCGCCGGGTAGAGGAGCATTCCCTCTGCCGAGTCGCTCGAGGCGAGCATCCGGGTCGTCAGGAAGTAGCCCGAGTAGCAGAACATCGACGCGATCGAGAAGAGGATCGCCGGCTGGATACCCTCCGGCCCGGGCCGGGCGACGATGAGCACGCCGATGAAGCCGACGCAGATCGCCGCCCAGCGGCGGGGCCCGATCCATTCGCCGAGCAGCGGCACCGCCAGCCCGGCAACCACGAATGCGCTGGCGAAGGTGATCGTGATCGTCTCGGCGAGCTGCAGGTGCTTCAGCGCAAGGAAGTTGAGGATCGTCGAGGAGAAGAGAAGGACGCTGCGCACAAGCTGCAGGACCGGGCGCTTGCTGCCGTAGAGCGCCGGCGAGCGCCAGGGCCGGAGGAAGACGACCGCCAGCAGCGCCTGGCCGAAGAAGCGGATCCAGACGACCTCCATCGCCGGGACCGAGCGGCTGGCGTATTTGGCGCAAGCATCGAGCGCGGAGAAGAGGGCAAGCGCCAGGCAGAAGAGCCCGATCGCACGCAGCCTTGTCCGGGTCTCGCCCGCGGTGAGCGGGGCTTGTCTCAATGAGAGATGTCCGGTTGGTCCCGGCTAGTAGGTGGTGCGGCCGCCGGAAATGTCGAAGGTGGCGCCGGTGGTGAAGGAGTTCTCCTCCGAGACCATGAAGGCGATCATGGTGGCGACTTCTCCGACCTCGACGAAGCGGCCGCGCGGCACCTTCGACAGCATGTAGTCGATATGAAACTGCGCGACGTTGTCGAGGATCGCGGTCTTGGCGGGGGAGGGGGTGATCGCGTTGACGGCGATGTTGTTGCCGGCGACCTCCTTGGCGAGCGATTTGGTGAGCGCGATCACGCCCGCCTTCGAGGCCGAATAGGCCGAGGCGTTGGGGTTGCCTTCCTTGCCCGCCACCGAGGCGACGTTGGCGATGCGGCCGTAGTTGCGCTCTACCATCGCCGGCACCAGCGCCCGGCAGCAATTGTACTGGCCGGTGAGATTGATCGCGATGACCTGCGCCCATTCCTCGGGCGTGTGCTCCCAGAGCTTGGAGATCGGACCCGGGATGCCGGCATTGTTGACGAGGATGTCGACCTTGCCGATCGCCTTCACCGTCGCGTCGCGGGCCTTCTCGACGGATGCCCAGTCGGTCACGTCGACGGCGCAGGCAATGACCTTGCCCCTGGCGGCGAGTTCGGTGGCGGTCTTCTCGCCGAGCTTCTGGTCACGGTCCCAGATCGCGACGGCAGCGCCGCCCCCGATCAGGCGCTCGACCACGGCGCGGCCAATGCCCTGCGCGCCGCCGGTGACGACCGCACCGCGGCCTGCAAAATCGAATTTGATCGGCATGGGGCTCCCCGCAGCCTTCTCTTTGATTGGCGCGGAATGTATTCCGGCGCAGCCGTCGGCGGCAATCGCATTCGGCGCGCTGCTGGTATCCCGCCGCGGCCTAGCCCGAGACGGTCTCGCCCTCGGCCTCGTCGGGCTCGTCGTCGGTCGGGTCGGCGGTGACCAGGCGAACGCTGAGGTTGCGTTCGATCTGCCGGAGCAGCTTGCGGATGCGCTTCCGGTCCTTGTCGTCGATGCCGGCAAGCGCGTCCTTCTCGATCCGCTTCCACACCTTGTCGATGAGCGCTATGGCGCGGCGCCCGCGCTCGGTCAGGTGGACCCGGGACTGCCGTGCGTCGCCGTTGGAGGCCCGCCGCTCGACGTAGTCCTGGGCGGCGAGCCGGCTAATCATCTTGGTGACCGTCGGAGGCTGCACGCCGAGTGTCGCGGCGAGGTCGCCCATCGACTGACCGTCGTTCTCGTCGAGCGCCTTGAGGAGGTTCTCCTGGCCGGAATGCAGGTCGATCCGGGCAAGCCGGCTGCCGGCGCGGACGCGATAGGCGTGGGCTGCCTGCGCCAGCCGGTGCGTCACGGTCCGTCGATGGTCGAACCCCATAGGGAGTCGCCTAGGGCAGCAACATGAAAGTCGTATGACAGCCGACTAACTCAAAACGTTGCGATCGTCCGGCGTACGCGCTCGAGAAACGCGGTCGTCCGGGCCGTCGTGGCGTTGTTCATGTCATAGAGCGCAAGGTAGCGGGCGCGGGCGAGCGGATGGACGAGCGCCCGCATGGTGCGCTTGAACTGCCGGCGCGGAGCGTCGCCCATCAGAAACGCGCGGAAGCGGGTCCCGCCATAGGTCGTGACCGCCGCCAGCCGTCGGATGCGCCAGAGGTTCGGCCTGGTACTGCCGCCCTCCAGCCGAAACGATACTCCCGGCAGGAAGACCCGGTCGAGAAAGCCCTTCAGGATCGCCGGATAGCCATAGTTCCAGACCGGGTTGACGATGACGAGGCCCTCGGCGGCGAGCAGCCGGTCGACATAGCCCTGAACCGGCTTCGTGCAGAGCGAGAGGTCGTGATAGTCGAGCCTTTCCTGGCGCGACATGACCGGGTTGAAGTTCTCCGCGTAAAGGTCGCAATCGTCGACATCGTGGCCCGAGGATCGGAGCACTTCGACCACGGCGCGGTGGAGCGCGGCGCTGAAGCTGGTCTCGACCGGGTGCGCGAAAAGGACGAGGAAGCGCATCTATTCCGCGGCCTGCATGCCGGGGAACAGATAGACCTTGTCGCTCCGCCAATCGTAGTCGGGGTTCTCCCAGGCAATCATTTTGCCGGGGTTGAGCAGCCCCTTCGGATCGGCCTCGCGCTTGAAGGCGAGCTGGACCGCGTCGGTCCGCTTCATGCCGCCCTCCTCCAGCGTATAGCGATGCGGGTTGAAGATCGGACAGCCATTGTCCTCGTGAAGCTTCACCAGTTCGTCGAGCCGCGCCTCGCTCCGGAAGCGGACGATCGGCAGCCCCGTGCACACGACATTGCCGTCGAAGCGGATGAATTCGAGGTGGCCGGGAACCTCGTCGCCGAGGAGCCCGGTCATCGTCCTGACGTGGGCCACCGAATCCGGATGCGGGTAGAGCACCTGCAGGTAGGTGATGGTCGGATCGACGCGGAGCCCGCGAAGCGTCGTGTGATTCCAGGTCAGTTCATAGACCGGCGGCAGGCCCTTCTTGTCGGCCTCGCTCACCTTATCGGAGCGGTAGACGATTTCCGCCTTTTCCTGTGCCGCCAGCGCCAGGAACGGCGCCAGCGCGTGCGGCGCGACCATCAGGAGCACGACCGACTGGTCGCGACGCAGGAACTTCTGGTGACGGAGGAAGTAGTCGTAGGGGACGGGCGCCGCGACGGTTGCGATCTCCTTGAAGAGGAGGCCGTCGCGGTTGGCGACCTGCCAGGCGAATTCCACCGCCCGCATGTAATCGTCGAAGCCGACGATCACGTCGACCCAATCGTAGGCGGCGTCGAGCGGAATTTCGACCTCGGTGATGATGCCGTTGGTGCCGTAGGCATGCATCACTTTCAACATGTCGAAGCCGGTCACGTCGAGAACGCGCGGGCTCTCCTCCATGGTGACGACGCGGAGGCGAAGCACGTTGCCGATATCGCGCAAGCCGCCCCAGTTGATCGAGCCGATGCCGCCGGAACCCCCGGCGATAAAGCCGGCCACGGAGGCGGTATTGTATGTCGATGGGTGCAGGCGGATTTCCTGGTTGGCCTTCCGCGTCTCGCGGTCGATTGCCGCGAGGATCGCTCCCGGCTCGGCGACCGCGCTTCCCCGGCTGACCGATATCAGCCGGTTCATCTCGGCAAGGCTGAGAACCACACCGCGCGAGAGCGGCATCGCCTGCCCGTAATTGCCGGTGCCGGAGCCGCGCGGGGTCACGGGAACGCCATGCCGGTAGCACACGCGGAGCGTCTCGATCACCTCGGCTTCGTTCTTTGGCGAGACGACGATATCGGCGGTGACATGGTCGAGCTGGCGCTTCAGCACCGGCGAGTACCAGAAGAAGTCGCGGCTCTTCTGGCGGACGATCGCGGGATTGTCCTCGATCTTGATGCCGCCGAGGTCGGCCTTGAGGCGGGCGATGTCGGTCATGGCTCTGTCACCCGGTTCCCATGATGTCGTCGAGCTCCCGGAAGTCGGGGAGGGCCGTGTCGATCGGCCGGCCCGAGCGTAGCACCGTCCGGTCGGCCTGCGGGCGGGAGAGAAGCTCCGTCCAGGTCCGCGCCGGAAAGAGGACAAGGTCCGCCGGAAGCCCGGTCGCGATCCGGCCGCGGTCGGGCCGGCGCATCACATCCGCCGGGGTGCGCGTCACCGTTTGCGGCCAGTCGCCGAACGGATGGTCGAAGTGCGCGATCCGCACCGCCTCGCGGAAGACCTCGACGGCGTCGAGGTCGCCGTAGGCGTAGAACGGGTCGCGGGTATTGTCCGATGCAACCGCGACGCTGACGCCGCGGGCCCTCAGCTCATGTAGGAGCGTGATCCCGCGCCAGCGCGGTGTGCGCCCGCCCTGCCGGTCCTGCAGGTACATGTTGCAGAGCGGCAGCGAGACGATGGCAATGCCGGCCTCCGCCACCCGGTCCATCGTCGCGCCGGCGTCGGAATCCTCCTGCCGCGCCAGCGAGCAGCAATGCCCCGCCACGATCCGGCCGGGGAACCGGTTGCGGATCGCTGCCTCGGCGATAGCGCGGAGCGAGCGGGCGGCCGGATCGGCCGACTCGTCGACGTGGAAATCGAGGTCGAGCCCGCGCTCGGCGGCGGCTCGCATCATCAGGTCGAGCGCCCGGTCGAGTTCGGGCACCATGAAAGTTACGGCGCCGAGCACGCCCATGTGCCGCGCGACCGTTTCGACGATCTCGCCGGCAAAGCCGGGGTCGAGAAACAGGTCGATGGGGAAGAGCGACACCGCCTGCAGGTCGATCCGGCCAGCCCATTTCTCCCGCATCGCGGCAACCACCGGCCACGAGATGCGGTGCTGCGGCGGCAGCGAGTCGATATGGGTGCGCAACAGCGTCGTGCCGTGCGCATGAGCGGAGCGGAGGCTGAAATCCATGCGCCGCCGCACATCTTCCGCCGACCAGCGCCGGGTGCGGTCGTCGGCGACCGCGTCGAGCGCAGCCGGGAAAGTCCCGTCGGGATTGGGCTTCCGCGGCCAGATATGGGCCTTGTCGATGTGCGTGTGCATGTCCACGAAGCCCGGCCAGACCATTCCCCGCCGCATGTCGAACCTCGGCACGGCCGACTGACTGCCGGCAGCCGCAATGCGTTCGACCTTGCCGTCGGCGACGACAATGTCCGCGGCAACCAGGCCGTCTGGGTCCGGCGCGTCCGGCGCGCCGTCGAGGAGCGTCGCCGGCATCGTTGCATTGACCAGCGCGAACCGCCGCTCGGCAGGCACCGACGCGAAGCCGTTCGCCAACCTAGTTCTCCCGACGGACGGCGCTCTCATGCCAGCGCCGGAGGAGGAGGTGCGAGAACCAGCTGGTCAGCAGGAAGATGGCGACACCGGTCAGCGACAGGAGCACCAGCGCCGCGAACAGGCGCGGAATGTTCAGCCGGTGCTGGGCCTCGATCAGGCGGAAGGCGAGGCCGGCATTTTCCCCGGCGGTGCCGGCCGCGAACTCGGCGACCACCGCGGCAATCAGAGCCAGCCCGCCCGCGATCCGGAGCCCGGCTAGGAAGAAGGGGAGCGCGTTCGGGAGCCGTAGCCGGATCAGGGTCTGCCAGCGGCTGGCGCCGTAAAGCTCAAACAGGTTGAGGAGGTTGTGGTCGGTCGAGTGCAGGCCCTGCGCCGTATTCGACAGGATCGGGAAGAACGCCACCAGCCAGGCGCAGATGAGGAGCGCCTGCTCGGTGGTCGACGTGTAGATGAGGATCAGCGGCGCGATGGCGACGATCGGCGTCACCTGCAGGATGACCGCGTAGGGGAAGAGCGCCAGCTCCACCCAGCGCGACTGCGCCATGAAGATGGCGAGCGCCACGCCGGTCGCAAGGGCGATGGCAAGCGCAGTGAAGGTCGTGCCGAGGGTGATGCGGAGTGCCTTCAGCAGCATCTCCCAGTCGGTCTGGAAGGCTTCCACCACCCTCGCCGGGGAGGGCAGGATGTAGTGCGGGACGCGCGCAAAGTCGCAATAGGCCTGCCAGTTGAGGACGAGAAGCGCCAGCATCGTGAGCGGGATGGCGATCCGCATGAGCCGGTCGGCGCGCGGCGTGATCGGTTCGAGCCGCCGCCGCAGGCCGAGCGTGCCGAGCATGAGCAGGATGATCTCGGCGGGCAGGATCAGGCGGAAGAAGATGCCGCTGCGGTCGGCGTCCTCAGGCAGCGCGCCCTGCACTCCGGCGCTGAGCTCGGTGAAATGCCGGGCAAGGAAATCGACGCCCGAGGCGACGAGAACGGCGATGACCGCCCATTGCACCAGGGAAAGGCGGGCCGCCGGACGCGGCGGAAGCTCTTCGTCGCGCGACGATGAATCGATCAGGGTTTCCTTGGCCTCGACGCTCATAGGTGATCGCCCGGATTCATGGCCGAGTGGAGGGCGAACGAGACGTCGCGGCAGTAGTCGTTATAGACGGCCGAGGTGCGGAACTCCTCGCCGCGCGGGTGCGGCGCGTCGATGACTATGTCGCGGACGACCCGGCCGGGCCGCGCCGCCATCACCACGATGCGCTCCGACAGATAGACCGACTCGAAGACGGAATGGGTGACGAAGATGACCGTCCAGTGGAAGCGTTCCCACAATTCGAGAAGGTCGTTGTTGAGCTTGAAGCGGGTGATCTCGTCGAGCGCCGCAAACGGCTCGTCCATCAGGAGAAGCGCCGGCTTGGTAATGAGGGCGCGGGCAATCGAGACGCGCATCTTCATGCCGCCCGAAAGTTCGCGCGGATAGGCATTGGCAAACGTTTCCAGCCCGACCATGCGGAGGGTTTCCATGACCTCCGCTGCCGCAGCCCGCTTGCCTACGCCCTTCAAGCGGAGCGGCAGCCAGACGTTCTTGAATACCGTCGCCCACGGCATCAGCGTCGGCTCCTGGAAGACGAAGCCGATTTCCGGGCGCTCCGAATGCTGTCCGGCTTCGGCGGCCGGCCAGGCGATCGCGCCCGAGCTTGGCGCGCCGAGACCCGCGACGATGCGGAGCGCCGTCGACTTGCCGCAGCCGGACGGCCCCAGGAGGCTGATGAATTCGCCCTGCTTCACGTCGAGCGACATGTTCTGCAGGGCCAGCGTCCCGTTCGAGAATGTCTTCGAGATCGAGCGCAGCGAGACGAGCGGAGGCGCGTCGCCGCCGGCCGGGCGCGGCCGGTTCAGCGGGGCAGGGGTGAGCGCGGCATTCGACATCGTCGTGGTCGTGCTTCAGTTCGAACGAAGGGCGCGGCGTGCGTCGCCGCGCCCTTCGGGATCGGTTCCGTCGCCTACTTCGCGAGTTCCTTGCCGACGCCCTTGCAGACGAACTGGGTCGTGTAGACCTTCGACAAATCGAGGCCGGCCTTGACTACCTTGGCCGCCACCATCTTGTCGTAGAAGTCCTTCACCTGCGCGTCGGTGAAGCAGCCGATGCCGCCGTCCTTGGCGGAACCGGAGACGAGAAGGCCGTAATCCTTCATCTGCTTGATGGAGAACGCGATCTGCGCGTCGTCCATGTCGGCATTGTCCTTCTTGATCAGGTCGTTGGTCGCCTTGTTGTCACCGTAGAGGTAGTTGTACCAGCCGATGATCGAGGCTTCGACGAAGCGCTTGGTGATGTCGGGATTCTTGGCGACGTAGTCCTGCATGCCCTCGATCATGGTCGAGGTGGTCGAGTAGCCGGCGTCCGCCATGAGGAACACGGTCGGCTCGAATCCGCCTTCCTTCTTCACGGCGTAAGGCTCGGAGGTGAGGTAGCCCTGCTGCCCCGAATCCTTGTCGGCAAGGAACGGCGCGACGGAATAGTTGTAGGGCTTGCGCTGCTCGTCGGTGATTCCGGGGAAGGCCGACTTCATCCACTGGTAGCCGGTGGCGAAGAGGTCGTCGCCGATGAACATCGTCTTCAGCTTGGCGAGGTCGCCGAAGGTCTTCAGCCCGCTCTCCGGGTGGGCCATGATGATCTGCGGATCCTTCTGGAAGATCGCCGCGACTTCGACCACCGGCACGCCCTGCTCGGCCGCCGAGAAGGTCGCGAGCAGGTTGCCCTGCATGTAGAACTGGATCTTGCCGCCGAGCAGCATCGCCTGGTCGGCCTTCGGAATGATGGTCACTTTCAGCCCGTACTTCTCGTAGGTGCCGTCAACCACCGCCTGGTAGAAGCCGCCATGCTCGGCTTCCGCAACCCAGTTGGTGCCGAAGGTGATCTCGTCCAGCGCCAGCGCCGGGCCAGCGAGGCAGGCCACAGCCGCCCCTGCCGCCAGACCCAGCATCGTCTTCTTCAGCATGCCCATACTTGTTCTCCGCCTGTATCCGGCTTCCCTCCGGGGGAGCCTGTCCGGTGAAATTCGCTCGCTATCCTTCGGCGCTTGCGGCGCAAGGCCTGGTGCGCCCTGTCGAATATCGCAAGAGGTATGTATCGCAAGAGATATGCCAGCCGGCCGCCGCGCCGCGTACCTGCGGACGGCGCTTGCCGGCTGCTTCACCTACCTTAGGGCAAGGCGGTTGCACAAGAAAGCGGCAGTGGTGGAGCGCGGGCCTTGTCACCCAGCGGGCCCGGTCGTAGCGTTCGCGGCCCTCTCCTCGCCCCGGCTGAGTCATGGCCCGCGCCATCAACCCGTCCACCATCCGCGCTCCCTTCGCCAGGTACAGCCACGCGATGGAGGTTGTGCCCGGCCAGCGGCTGGTCTTCTGTTCCGGTCAGCTCGGGGTCGCCGCCAATGACGACGTCCCGGAGACCGTCGAGGAGCAGGCCGAGCTCTGCTTCAAGAATATCGCGGCGATCCTGCGCGATGCCGGCATGACCCTTGCCGACATCGTCCGACTCAACGCGTTCGTCACCGCCCGCCAGCATATGTTCGGCTACATGGCGGTGCGCGACCGCATGGTCGGCAATCCGCCGCCGGCCTCCACCCTCGTCATCGTCTCCGGCTTCACCCGCGAGGAGTTCCTCGTCGAGGTCGAGGCGGTAGCCGCCGCTCCGCTCCGCTAGAGATGCGGCTCTGGATCAAGGATCCGATCGCGGTCCTGGCGGAGGGGGCGGAACGCGGCGTCGTCGTCGAGGACGGCAGGATCACCGAGTTGGTCGGGAAGGGTGCCGAGCCGAAGGCGCCGGCCGACCGGACGTGGGATGCCTCCCGCCACGTCGTCATTCCGGGCCTCATCAACACGCACCACCACTTCTTCCAGACGTTGACCCGTGCGCATCCTGCCGCGATCAACAAGGAGCTCTTTCCGTGGCTGAAGGCGCTCTATCCGATCTGGGCGCGGAGCGTTAAGCCGGAGGCCTTCCGGCAGGCGACCCGGCTGGCGCTGACCGAGTTGATGATGTCCGGCTGCACGTGCGCCTCGGATCATCACTACCTCTACCCGGCCGGCCTCGAATCGGCGATGGACATCCAGGCGGAAGAGGCGGAGCGCGTCGGCATCCGCATGACGCTTACCCGCGGCTCGATGAACCTCTCGGTGAAGGATGGCGGCCTGCCGCCCGACAGCGTCGTCCAGGACGAGGACACGATTCTGGCCGACTGCGAGCGCGTGCTCCGCCGCTACCACGACCCGGGCGAGGGTGCGATGCTGCAGGTGGCGCTCGCCCCTTGTGCCCCGTTCACCGTGACCAAGCGCCTGATGGTCGACAGCGTCGGCCTTGCCGAGAAGTACAAGTGCCGGCTCCACACGCATCTCGGCGAGACGCGCGACGAGGACGAATATTGCCTCGCGCACTTCGGCTGCCGGCCGGTCGACTATCTCGAGGAATGCGGCTGGCTCGATCCGCGGGTCTGGCTGGCGCACGGTATCCACTTCACCGACGAAGAGGTTCATCGTCTCGGCCGCCACCGGGTCGGCGTCTGCCACTGCCCGACCTCCAACATGACGCTCGCTTCCGGTCAGTGCCGCACGAAGGAGCTCGAGGCCGCCGGCTCGCCGGTCGGGCTCGGCGTCGACGGTTCGGCGTCGAACGACAATTCCAACTTGATGGAGAGCGTGCGCCACGCGTTGATGCTGAACCGGCTCACCTATGACGCCGCCTCGGTCACCCATCTTGACGCCTATCGCTGGGCGACCGAAGGCTCGGCGCGGCTCCTCGGCCGCTCCGACCTCGGCGCGATCGCTGCCGGAAAGCAGGCAGATCTCGCGCTTTACACCCTCGACGAACTCCGCTTCTCCGGCGCCGGCGATCCGCTCGCCGCGCTGGTGCTTTGCGGCGCCTACGAGGCCGACCGCGTCATGGTGAAGGGCGAGTGGAAGGTCGAGGACGGCATGCCGACGGGGATCGACGTGGCCCGCCTCCGCCACGAGCACGGCGCCGCGGCCAAGGCCTTCCTCGAAGCGCTGTGATCTGAAGCTTCCGTCGAGGCTCGGCCTTCGGCCTCGCACCTCAGGATGGCGGCACAGGTCCGGCGCGAGCCGCCAAGGACGCCCGAAGTCACCCACCGGTGTCGACGTCGCGCGCTTCCGCCGCCAGTATGGCGCGGCGGCGAAGGCGTTTCTCGCCTCGCCCGGACCGGGCGCTTGCTAGTTACCCTTCACGATCATCTGGTGAACGCTGAACACGGAGCGGGAGGCCGGGTCGACCGTCACCCGCACCCAATGCACGTTGGGGCTGCCGAACGTCTCCAGGCGCGTGAAGTTCTCCAGAAGGTCGGCCTGCTGCATGAGCGGCTTGTCGAGCTTGAAGAAGTGGGTGTCGCCGTGGACGAGCAGCACCTGACCCGGATAGGCCCGCGTCTCTTCGACCAGCGCGGCAAGGAAGGCGTAGTAGCCGTCCGCCGACGGGGACTCGCGCTCGTTGACCCCCTCGGTTTCCGGAACGTCGAACCACATGTCGGCCTGGATCACGATGACGATGCCGGGCGCACTGGCGGTCTTGGCCGCGGCGAAGGCCTCGCGCAGCCAGGCGATATTGGCGGCGTCGCGTTCTGCGTATTCGGCGTTGTCGGCGGCGCACTGCTCCGGCGTCCGCGCGCTCTTGGCCGTGCATTCCTTGTCGTCGTGCACCTTGTTGTTGTTGGAGCCGGGGACGTTAAGGCCGACAAAGACGATGCCGCCGTGAACGAAGCGGACGTTCTCGACGAATTTCTCGCCGGGCTTGCCCTGATGCTCGAGGGCCATCGGGGTCATCCCGAAGCTCTCGGGCTTGGCGAACATCACCTTGCGGAGATGATCCAGGCGTTCGAGGTTGTCGTAGCCGCCGTTATTGGTGCGGTGGCAGTCCGTCCATTCGTTGTCGCCAGGAATGTAGACCAGCGGCGCCTTGAACGTGTTGAAGTAGTCGACGGCCCATG